>Ga0182746_1000043_pt1 | contig 239535 bp, 233 predicted proteins | sample eDN3rd30CBELigOP_FD_128881 | JGI IMG/M metagenome (GOLD analysis project Ga0182746, IMG submission 128881) | Enriched Organic Plus compost microbial communities from Emeryville, California, USA - eDNA 3rd pass 30_C BE-Lig OP (version 2) (version 2) ...
CACCAGCTCGAGCGCGCGCTCACGAAACTCGGACGGATACGGTCTCGGCATGCGACCACTTCTCCTCTCAGAAGCAGCCACATCCTCTCAACCAATCGTTCCGTGAAACCGAGGCAAGACCAAACCGAACTGATCGTCCGTGAGCGGGACTGAGCGAACATCCGGCACCACTCGCACCATCTCGCGGAACACCGCTCGTCGATCCTGAACGAACCCAGGCATCGTCCAACGAAGCTGATCCACCAGGAAGGTCGGATTCAGGTAGGCGGTCACGACATCGACGGGTGCGAGCGACACGCTCCCGCACTCGAGGCCGGCACGGAGCATGACGAGATCCCCAGCGGCTACCGTCCGCACCCCGAAGTCGCCGCGCAACTGAGCCGCGCCGTCTCGGATGAGCATGATCTTGAAGTTCTCGGAGCGAACCGGCGCGACCCCGTAGGGAATCCAGTAGTCCAGGCACTCGACGGGCCGGGCCGCTTGCACAACTGGCCGATACGGACGAGGAACCCTGGACATGAGGCGGAGTCAGCCGTGCTGCCGTCTGCGAGCGCGCACGGAGATGCGATCGCTGATCATTTCGGGCAGCTCCTCTCACGACACGGTGCTCGTGCCGCGGGGCCTGCTGCTTTGCGCTGTCAAGGCGCATCCGCGTCGGGTTGCGGGCGTCGAACGCATCCTTGTGTCCGGCGTCCATCACGCTGGATGAACGTATAGAGAGCAGTCTATGTAAATCCGGTGTCAAGCCGCCGTTCACTCTCCATTCATATAGACCGCCTTCTATGATTTTCGTCGGGTACTGCCGACACATCCCCATTCCGAGGCGGCCCGGCCGCCATGAAAGGAACATCAGAGTGAACACCAAGTCCAGCATCACCGGGGTCGGCGCCGTACTGGCGATCGGCCTCGCTCTCGCGGGTTGTAGTGCGCAGCCTGGGACCTCGGGCGAGGACGGCACGACCCTCTCAGGTTCTGTTGTCATCGACGGTTCGTCGACTGTTGCGCCGAACACTGAGGTCGCTGCCGAGCTCTTCGGCGAGGAGTACCCTGACGTCCGCGTCTCGGTCGGCGTCTCGGGTACGGGCGGCGGCTTCGAGAAGTTCTGCAACGGTGAGACCGACATCTCCGAGGCATCGCGTCAGATCGCCGAAGATGAGATCGCAGCCTGTGCGGCGAACGGTATCGAGTTCGTCGAGCTGGGCATCGCGAACGACGGCCTCGCTGTCGTCGTGAACCCGGAGAACGACTTCGTTCAGTGCCTCACGGTCGACGAGATCTCGTCGATGTGGCGTCCGGACAGCCCGGTCACGAACTGGGCCGATGTCCGCGACGGCTTCCCCGACCTGGCGATCACGCTCTACGGACCCGGCACCGACTCGGGCACGTTCGACTTCTTCACCGAAGAGATCAACGGTGAGGGCGGCGCGATCAATCCGGCCTACAACGACATCGGGGAAGACGACAACGCGGCGGTGCTCGGTGTGGCCGGTGCCGCAGGCAACTCGGCGTTCATCCCGCTCTCCTTCGTGGACCACGCCGATGGCCAGGTCCGCGCGATCGAGATCGAGAACGAGGCCGGCGAGTGCGCTGCCCCGTCCCTTGAGACCGTGATGGACGGCTCCTACAACCCGCTCGGCCGGCAGCTCTACCTCTACCCCTCGGCCGCCGCGCTCGAGAAGCCCGAGGTGCTCGCCTTCCTCGAGTTCTACATCACCAACCAGGCAGCGATCGCCGAAACCGCGGGGTTCATCCCGCTCACTGATGAGCAGTCCACTGAAGCGAATGCCCGCCTTCAGTCGCTGCTCGGCTAAGTCACCGGCGAACAAGTAGAGGCAGCCCAGGAATGGTCACGTCTGCGATCACCCGTCCCACCGCTGCACCGCTGACGCTCGAAGCGTCGCGGCCTCGCGTCGGCGAGAAGGTGATCGTGGTGTGGCTGTTCCTGGCTGCCGCCCTGGCCGTGCTCATCACGGTCGGCATCGTCATCTCCCTCATCCTCCCCACGATCGAGTTCTTCCGAACCGTCCCGCTCGACCGATTCTTCTCGATGGAACCGTGGGGACCGCTGTTCGCGAGCCCCACCTACGGCGTTGTCCACATTGTCGGTGGCACCTTCGCGATCGTCATCTACTCCTCCGTAATCGCACTCCCGGCCGGCCTCGGCTCGGCCATCTACATGAGCGAGTACGCCGGACCTCGCATGCGCAAGGTGCTTCAGCCGCTCCTCGAGATACTCGAAGGCATCCCGACCGTCGTCTACGGCATCTTCGCCCTCTTCTTCATCGGTCCCGTCATCAAGGACAACTGGCCGACGTGGATACCCGGCAAGCTCGGCGAAGAGCCTGGGTTCCAGTTTCTGCTCGCCGCCGGCCTCGTGCTCGGCGTCATGATTATTCCGACCGTCGCATCGGTCGCTTCCGATTCGATGAACGCGGTGCCCAGGTCGCTACGCGAGGCCGCATACGGGCTGGGAAGCACCAAGATGCAGGTCGCGACCAAGGTGATCGTCCCCAGCGCCCTCTCCGGGATCACAGCTTCGTTCGTCCTCGGGCTCTCACGCGCGGTGGGCGAAACGATGGTCGTGTTGATGGCCGCCGGCGCAATGGCGAACCTCACGCTGTGGCCGAACGACCCCATCTTGACAATGACCGCGTTCATCGGTCGCACCGCGACAGGCGACATCTCGACCGGGGGCACTAGCTACTACACCGTGTTCGCCGTCGGGACTCTCCTCTTCCTCATCACCCTGACGGTCAACATGATCGCGATCGCGCTGGTGCGCCGTTTCCGAGAGGTTTACGAATGAGCAAGACGTCCGGGCGCACCCGAGCCGCCGTGGAAGCGACCCGGAGCTCCACGATTCGACTCGATCGAGTCGGCGTCGACATCCGCGGCGAGCTGTTCCGGGCGGTCCTGCTGTTCAGCATCCTGCTTGGCGTCGTCATGCTCGCCACGCTGCTGATCTTCGTGGCGGTGCGTGGTGGACCGCGGCTCGACCTCAACCTCTTCACGCAGATGCCGTCCTCGATCAACACCGACACCTCCGGCTTCCTGCCCGCGATCGTCGGGACCATCTACGTCATGCTCGGCACCCTCGTCACGATCGTTCCGCTCGGCGTGAGCGCGGCGATCTACCTCGAGGAGTACGCCGACCGGGACAAGTGGTACAACCGCATCATCGAGGTGAACATCCAGAACCTCGCCGCGGTTCCCTCGATTGTCTTCGGCATCCTGGGGCTGGCGTTCATCGTGCGCGGCCCGCTCGATCTCGGCTTCGTCGCCTTCGCAGGGTCACTCACGCTAGCGATGATGGTGCTGCCGACGGTCATCATCTCTTCCAGAGAATCTATCCGCGGCGTACCGCCGACCCTCCGTGATGCCTCCCTCGGGCTCGGCGCGACAAAGTGGCAGACCACCTGGCGCCAGGTGCTACCACTGTCGATCCCCGGCATTCTGACGGGCACCATCCTGGCGATGTCGCGGGCGATTGGCGAGACCGCACCGCTTCTGCTCGTGGGGGCGACGACCTTCGTCCGGTTCCTCCCGGAGAGCGCCTTCGAAGGCGCGTACAGCGCCATTCCGGTGCAGATCTACCAGTGGGCGGTCCGTCCACAAGAAGAGTTCCGCGTCCTCGCGGCGGCCGGCGCGCTCGTGCTCGTCGCCCTCCTCCTGGCCATGAACTCCGTTGCGATCTGGCTGCGCGCCAGATACAGCCGCCAACTCTGACCCCGACTACGAACTGAGGAACTGAGGAACTGATGACTGACGTCGCCTACAAGAAGCGCCCCGAGTCGTGGCCGCACCGCACCGTGTTCACGATCGAAGAACTCAACGTCTACTACGGGAACTTCCATGCCGTCACCGACGTCAACATCGCCTTCGGGTACAACGAGATCACGGCGCTGATCGGTCCTTCCGGCTGCGGCAAGTCGACCGTGCTGCGCTGCCTGAATCGGATGAACGATCTGGTGTCGACCGCGCGGGTTGAAGGACAGGTCGAGTACCACGGCATCGACATCTACGGACCCAAGATCGACCCGATCGAGGTTCGTCGGCGCATCGGCATGGTGTTCCAGAAGCCGAACCCGTTTCCCAAGTCGATCTACGACAACATCGCCTACGGGCCGCGCGTCACCGGAATGAAGGTCGACAGTATGGACGACTTGGTGGAGCGGACGCTGCGCCGCGCGGCTCTGTGGGATGAGGTGAAGGACAAGCTCAAGCAGAACGCCTATGGATTGTCGGGCGGCCAGCAGCAGCGGCTCTGCATCGCGCGCGCGATCGCCACCGATCCCGACGTCATCCTCATGGACGAGCCGTGCTCGGCACTCGACCCGATCGCCACCACCAAGATCGAAGACCTCATGCACGAACTCCGCAGCACATACTCGATCGTCATCGTCACCCACAACATGCAGCAGGCGGCGCGCGTCGCCGACCGCACCGCATTCTTCTCTGTCTTGCAGAACGAGGAAACGGGAGATCGCACCGGCACTCTCGTCGAGTTCGACAAGACCGAGAAGATCTTTGAGGACCCCGCCGACAAGCGCACTGAGGACTACATCAGCGGGCGGTTTGGATGAGCTATCTCGCTGCTCCTGTGTGGCCGATGCGTGTCGTCGCCGTCGAGGCGGACGACATGCCGGTCGCGCGCGGACGCAGCGCGGAGTTCCGGCACGCCGGAGTCGCGTTGACCGTGGTTCCGACTCCGGCAGCGGCCCTGGTGGCGATCGGTCACGACTCAGGCGTGTCGGGCGTGCTCGTGCCGATCGACATGACTGGCATGGCGCTCGACGACTTCGTTGACATCGTTCATGCATTCGGCCGTGCCTCGGTCATCATCGGCATCGCATCCGTAGTGAGGTCAGAACCCGAGATCGTGACGCACCTGCGCGAACGCGGCCCGGTCGAGACGATCGTGATGCCCGCGAGCCCGCATCGTCTCGCCGCTGCTCTGAAGACCGCTGCTCCGCCTGCCGTGCCTCAGCAGCGCGTCTACCGATGCGGCGATCTGGAACTCGACGCCGATGCGTTCCGCGTCCTATGGCATGGTCAGGACGTGCGGCTGTCGCCGAGCTCGTTCGAACTGCTGCAATACCTCATGGCCGCCTATCCGCGGACTGTGACGATGCAGGAGCTCGTCAGCGAGTTCGTGCCGGCCGGAACGTCATGGCGCTCCGACAGCGTTCGAAGTCGCATTCGCCATGTGCGCGAAGGATTGCTCGCCGCGGTGCCCGATGTCCCACAGCCGATCAAGACGGTCACGAAGATCGGCTACCGGATCGTCGATGCGAACGACGTCGAGCTGGACAATCCCATCTCGTTGACCAGCAGCCCGACGCGCGCGACGACTTCATCCCTTACTCGGCGCACGAACTCCCGCGGCTTGCCGATCGGATCGGCAAGCGCCCAATCCATGTAGCGCCGACCGGGGTATACCGGACAGGCATCGCCGCAGCCCATCGTGATGACGTAATCCGATGCCTGCACAACCTCGTCCGTCAGGGGCTTGGGAAACTCGACGGGCATCGCCACGCCGATCTCGTCCAGCGATTCCACGACTGCTGAGTCGATCCGCGAAGCCGGCGCCGATCCCGCAGTGCGCACATGCACCCTGTCACCCGCGATGTGGCGAAGGATCGCCGAGGCCATCTGTGAGCGACCGGCGTTCTGCACGCAGACGAACAAGACCTCCGGCGTCTCGGTCAACAGCAGCCCTCGAGCCGACGCCAAGGCCGCGAGCCGGTCGGTGGCAAACCTCGCCGTCAGCGTCGGAAGAAACGTGGTCACCGTCGCCCTGCCGGCGAGCAGTCCATAGGACTCGCCGACGTACCGCCGAATCGTCTCCGGGGAGAAGACGGTGCTGAAGCGGTACTGGAGCTCCTCGATGACGCGCTCGACCGCTGACGGCAGAGTGACCGGCAGCGCCGCTGATGGACGAGCAGGTTCATGAGCCGTCAGGACGCGACCGAACCGCACCCAAGCGTCTGCACTGAGAGTCGCCGCGCCCAGCTCATCGAGTTCGATCAGTCCTGCCCGGCGCAGGGTGCTGAGCGTCGCGTCGACCAGCTGGGACTCGAGCCCGAGCCGCCGCGCCACCGTCTCCACGGTGAACGCGCCATCGGAGTTGGCCGCGACCGTGCTCAACACCTGGACTCGTATCGGGTCGGCGAGAGCGGCGATCTGAGCGGCCCGCTCCAGCGCGGCCTCCGGATCAAGGGGCCGTCCGTGGGCGCGAGGTGCCTCGACCATCACCGCTACCTCAGCAGGTCGCGGACTGAGGCGGCACGTTCGGGTGCGATCGAGAGCCAGACCTGCCGACCGCGGGGGTCGCGGCGGAGCACGCCGTCATCGACCAAGATGCCGACGTGGTGCGTGATGGTCGGCTGGCGTAGCCCGAGGGCTTCCACGAGCTCGCCGACTGTCACCTCGCCCTCCGGTGAGCCGGCGATGATGCTGAGCATCTGGAGCCTCGTCGGATCGGCCAGTACCCGCAGAACTCGGGCGATCTCCTCGGCGGCATCGCGTTGGAGTGGCTCGGCGGGCGTCTCGCGCTCGCGTCGGCTAGCGGCAGACACGCCTCTGATTTTATCGATGCCATTTCGACACGCCTCTCAGGCGCTCTTGGGGATCTGGAGTTCGTCAAGCAGGATCAGTACCCGGCGCTCGATCTCATCACGGACGGGGCGGACGGCCTCGACGTTCCAGCCCGCCGGGTCCGGCAGCGTCCACTCCTCGTATCGCTTGCCAGGGAAGACCGGGCAGGCATCGCCGCATCCCATCGTGATGACGACATCAGCCGCGCGCACGACCTCATCCGTCCACGGCTTGGGATACTCGCCGGCAATGTCGATGCCCTTCTCGGCCATGACCTCGATGGCGACCGGACTGACCTCATTGCCAGGCTCGGACCCGCCCGACCAGCCCACGCCTTCCGCGCCCGCATAGTGCTGGAAGAAGCCGAGCGCCATCTGCGACCGACCGGCGTTGTGGACGCAGAGGAACAGGACGGTCGGCTTGGCGTCGACTTGCAAGCCGTCCACGCGGGCGAGGGCGCGTAGTCGCTGCCGCGCGAACTTCTCGGTGAGCAGCGGCAGATAGTTGGGGACGGTCGCCTTCGCTGCCAGCTCCGCATACGACGAGTGGAGGAACCTCTCGATCGTCTCGCGGTTGAAGACTCCGCTGAACTCGGTAGCCAGTCGTTCCGCGGCAGAGTCGATTGCCGCCTCCTGGTCGATGGTGATGGTCGCGTGCTCCTGGTGTGACATCTTCGTCGCTCCTATCTATCTCTACGCAGGGGACAGCTGTGGTGCGAGGTCGCCGATCCGCTGTGCAATCGACTGGAACGCCTCATCGAAGGCCGCTGCGGTGCCAGCGCGCACCGGATCGGGAATCGACCAGTGAACGGTTCCGATCGCTCCGAGTTCCTCGTGCGCCGTGTCGCAGACCGTGATGACCCAATCCCCGTCGTCGATCACGTCCTTCAAGGCGGCTGGCATCGCGTTCGCCAACGACAGCCCGTTCCGCTCTGCGACAGCGATGGCGCCCGCTTCGATGGCCTCGGCCGGATGCGTTCCGCCTGACGCCGCCGGGACGTCGCTCGATCGCTTCCAAAGCGCGGCGGCTAGTTGCGAGCGGGCGGAGTTCGCGGTGCAGACGAAGACGACTCGCTTGGGACTTGCGAACGTGCGCGGGGCGAGTCCGTCGAAGGCTCGGGGGAGCAGCCGGAGATAGCTGCGTCGCCGATCGGCCTCGGAGCGGGAACGGCTCAGAACGCCCTCGCGCTCGAGCCAGTTCAAGTGATGAGCGAGGAGACTCGACGAGATGCCGAGAGCATCTTGGAGCTCGCTGGGCGAATGATCGCCGAGGGCGAGCAGGTCGACGATCCGCAGACGCGCGGGGTCGCCGAGCGCGGCGTATCGAGCCGCGCGCGCCTCCAGGCTCATTTCCTTAATGTTCATTGTCTCAATCTTGACTTAGGTATATCCGGGCGTCAAGATGATCCTCGATGACTTCCCCTCCTGTCGAGCCGGTTCTCTGGCACCGTGCTCTTGCCGAGTTCCTCGGCACCGGCCTGCTCGTGACCGTCGTGGTCGGCTCCGGGATTGCCGCGGAACGTCTCTCGCCGGGGGATGTCGGTCTGCAACTACTGGAGAACTCCCTGGCGACCGCCCTCGGTCTGGCAGTGCTGATCCTCGTTTTCCAGACGATCAGCGGCGCGCACTTCAACCCGGTCGTGACCCTTGCCGACCGCGCCCTCGGCACCAGGCGAGGGCCGGTCGAAGTCGGCGTGTACGTCGGCGCGCAGATCGCGGGCGGCATCGGTGGGGCAGTGCTGGCAAACGTCATGTTCGGCGTCGCCACGACGATCTCGACCAAGGACCGTCTCGACGCCGGGCATCTGCTGGCAGAGGTGGTGGCGACGGCGGGTTTGGTGCTGGTCATCTTCGCGCTGGTGCGTACCGGCCGAGCCGCGCTGGTCGGTCCCGCGGTCGGCGCGTATATCGGGGCGGCGTACTGGTTCACCTCGTCCACGTCGTTCGCCAACCCCGCCGTGACTATCGGCCGCATCTTCTCCGACACCTTCGCCGGGATCGCCCCCGGCTGCGTGCCGTGGTTCGTCGGCGCGCAGCTCGTGGGCGGCGCGCTCGGCCTTGCCCTGGTCTTCGTCCTGTTCCCTAGAAAGGCAACTTCATGACCCATCTGATCGCCATCGGCGGCAGCGACGCCGGGATCTCCGCCGCGCTGCGCGCCCGCGAGCTCGACCCCGCGACCGAGGTGACCGTCGTGGTCGCGGACGAGTACCCGAACTTCTCGATCTGCGGCATCCCGTACTACTTCACCGGGGAAGTCCAGCCCTGGCAGTCGCTCGCGCACCGCACAGCGGCGGACCTCGAGGCGACCGGGATGCGGCTGCGGCTGAACACCTACGCGACCGACATCGACGTGGCCGGGCAACGGCTCACCGTTCGCAACCCGGATGGCTCGACGGAAGAACTGCCCTACGACGAGTTGATGGTCGGCACCGGGGCGCTCCCGTCTCACGCCGGCATTGCCGGGCTCGATGCACTTGGCCCGGAGGACGGGGTGCATGTCATCCACTCGATGGGCGACACCTTTGCGCTGGACCGTCACCTGGCCGAGCGGGAGCCGGAGTCCGCGATCATCGTCGGCGCCGGCTACGTCGGCCTGGAGATGGCCGAGGCGTTCACCGTCCGCGGCTTGCGGGTGACGCAGCTCCAGCGCGGCTCCGAGGTGCTCTCCACCCTCGACCCGGAACTGGGCGCACTCGTGCGTGAGGAGATCGAGGCGCACGGCGTCGAGGTCGTCACCGACACCACAGTCACCGGGATCGAGAAGACCGCAGCCGGGCTGACGGTCACCGGCACCCAGCAGGGGGAGCCGATCCAGCGCACCGCCGATCTCGTGCTCGTCGTCGTCGGCGTGCGCCCGAACACCGAACTGCTCGAGCGGGCCGGTGCGACCCTGGGCGCCGGCCGCGCGGTCGTGGTGGACGAGTGGATGCGTACTGGCCTTCCCCATGTGTGGGCGGCCGGTGACGGCATCATCACCCACCACCGGCTGCTCGGCCTCACCTACCTGCCGCTGGGCACTACCTCTCACAAGCAGGGCCGCGTCGCCGGAGAGAACGCGCTCGGCGGCGACGCTCGCTTCGCCGGGTCGGTCGGCACCCAGGTCGTCAAGGTCTTCGACCTCGTGGCCGCCCGCACCGGGCTCCGCCAGCACGAGGCCGAGGGTGCCGGCTATGCGCCCATGACCACCGCGGCGGCGGCCGACGACCACAAGCGGTACTACCCCGGAGCCCACGCCATCCAGTTCCGCATCACCGGCGACACGCGCGACGGGAAACTCCTCGGCGCGCAGCTCGTCGGACGACGCGGGACCGAAGTCTCCAAGCGCGTCGACACCTACGCCACCGCGCTCTACGCGGGCTTGACCATCGAGCAGATCAGCGACCTCGACCTCTCCTACACCCCGCCCCTCGGTTCACCCTGGGACGCCGTGCAGGTCGCAGCCCAGGCATGGGCCGCGAGTCAGCGTGCCGCTATCGGAGTTCCCGCTTAGGGCCGATGGAGCAGCCTGCAAGCGGTTGGGCTGACATCTCGGGATGACGTGGTGACGGTGCTGTTGCCCACCTTCGCGTGTGACAGTCTCCATGCACGTCCTGAGTGCGGGCGAGGGCTAGAGCGGAGCCGGTCGGAGCGCGGTCGAGCCATCCTCCGACGCTAGGCGGGGCCGCGCGCCCGGCCCAGGGGGTTGACGCCGCGGGCGTCGCTCGGGCAGGTCAGTGCCCGACGAGCGGCCCCATGACCTTCGCGATGAGCGACGGCCGGCGCGTGATGCGCTCCTCGACGTCGGCCGCCGACATCGCGAGCATCCCGGCGTTCGCGCCCAGGAATCGCAGCGGCTCGGGCTCCCACGACGGGGAGCGGTGGTTCACCCAGGGCAGGCGCGTGAGCTCGCTGTCGACCCCGGTGAGCAGGTCGGCGAGGGTGCGTCCGGCGAGGTTGGTCGTCGACAGCCCGTCGCCGACGTAGCCGCCGGCCCGTGCGATCCGGGTCGCCGGGTCGTAGCCCACCGACGCGTGCCAGTCGCGCGGCACCCCGAGCGGCCCGCCCCAGGTGTGGGTGACGGCGGCGTCCGCGGCGGCGGGGAACAGCTCGGCGAGCGTGCGGCGCAGGTGCTCGAACACCCGGGGCACGCGGTCGTAGCCGGGGCGGATGGCGCTGCCCCAGTGGTACCGCGCACCGCGGCCGCCGAAGGCGAACCGGTCGTCGGCGGTGCGCTGGCCGTAGACGAGCAGGTACCGGTAGTCGGTGAACGTCGCGCCGTGCGGCAGCCGCGCCTCGTCCCAGAAGGCGGCCGGCAGCGGCTCGGTCGCGATCATGAGCGAGTAGAGGGGCAGGATGCGGCGGCGCGTCCCCGGCATCGTCGCGGTGTACCCCTCGGTCGCGACGACGACGCGGTCGGCGGTCACGACGCCGCGGGTGGTCTCCACGCGGCCGGAGGTCACCGCAGTGACCTCGGTCTGCTCGAGGATGCGCACGCCACGCGCCTCGAGTGCCGCGGCGAGCCCGCGCGTGAGCTTCGCCGGATGCAGCCGCGCGCACGCAGGGTCGTACGCCGCCCCGAGCGCGCCGGCGGCCGCCACCTCGTCCGGGCCACGCCAGGAGATGTCGTCGACGCCGTACTCGGCCGCCTCGGCGACCTCGGCGCGCGCCGCCCGCTCCTGGACGCGCGAGCGGGCGAAGGCGAACGTGCCGCCCTTCACGTAGTCGAACGCGATCCCGGCCCGCTCGCCCGCGCGGCGCACCTCGTCGACGGTGTCGATCATCGCCCGGCGCATCGCGAGCGCCGCGGGCCGGCCGTGGTGCCGCTCGAGCGAGGCCGTCGAGCGCGGGAAGAGCGCGCTGCACCATCCGCCGTTGCGCCCGGACGCGCCGAAGCCCGCGATCTCCTTCTCGAGCACGAGGATCTTCAGATCCGGCTCGCGCTCGGTCAGGTACCACGCGGTCCACAGCCCGGTCAGGCCGCCGCCGACGATCGCGACATCCGCCTCCGCGTCGCCGTCGAGTCCGGCGCGCGGGGTCAGGTCGCCCGCGGTCGCGTGCCAGTAGGACAGGCCCGCGTAGTCCGCGGAGGTCAGAGCCGCGACCACGCCTCGGTCAGCACCCCGCGCAGAATGCCCTCGATCTCGTCGAACTCGGCCGGCCCGATCGTGAGCGGGGGAGCGAGCTGGATGACGGGGTCGCCGCGGTCGTCGGCGCGGCAGTACAGGCCCGCGTCGTAGAGCGCCTTCGACAGGAAGCCGCGCAGCAGGCGCTCCGACTCGTCGTCGTCGAAGGTCGTCTTGGTGGCCTTGTCCTTGACTAGCTCGATGCCGAAGAAGTACCCGTCGCCGCGCACGTCGCCGACGATCGGCAGGTCGAGCAGCTTCTCCAGGGTCGAGCGGAAGACCGGCGAGTTCTCGCGCACGCGCTCGTTGAGCTTCTCGTCCTCGAAGATGTCGAGGTTCGCCATCGCGACGGCCGACGACACCGGGTGACCGCCGAACGTGTAGCCGTGGTAGAACGCGGTGGTGCCGTGGCGGAACGGCTCGTAGATCTTCTCCGAGACGATCGTCGCGCCGATCGGCGAGTAGCCGCTCGTCATCGCCTTCGCGCACGTGATCATGTCGGGCTGGAAGCCGTAGGTCGTCGAGGCGAACATGTTGCCGATGCGGCCGAAGCCGGTGATGACCTCGTCGGCGACGAGCAGCACGTCGTACTGGTCGCAGATCTCGCGCACGCGCTGGAAGTAGCCGGGCGGGGGCGGGAAGCATCCGCCGCTGTTCTGCACCGGCTCGAGGAACACCGCGGCGACGGTCTCGGGGCCCTCGAACAGGATCATCTCCTCGATGCGGTTCGCGGCCCACTGCCCGAACTGCTCGAGGGATCCCTCGAAGCCCATCTCGCCCGCGCGGTAGTAGTTCGTGTTCGGCACGCGGAAGCCGCCCGGGGTGAGGGGCTCGAACATCTCCTTCATCGCGGGGATGCCGGTGATGGCGAGGGCGCCCTGCGGCGTGCCGTGGTAGGCGACGGAGCGCGAGATGACCTTGTGCTTGGTCGGGCGGCCCTGCAGCTTCCAGTAGTACTTGGCGAGCTTGAACGCGGTCTCGACCGCCTCGCCGCCGCCGGTGGAGAAGAAGACGCGGTTGAGGTCGCCCGGCGCGTAGTCGGCGAGCCGGTCGGCGAGCTCGATCGCGTTCGGGTGGGCGTAGGACCAGATCGGGAAGAAGGCCAGCTCCTCGGCCTGCTTCGCGGCGACCTCGGCGAGCTTCTTCCGGCCGTGGCCGGCGTTCACCACGAACAGCCCGGAGAGGCCGTCGATGTACTTCTTGCCCTGGGAGTCCCAGATGTGGTGTCCCTCGCCCTTGACGATGATGGGCACGCCGTTGGCCTCGGCGGCCGACTGGCGGGAGAAGTGCATCCAGAGATGGTCCTTGGCCTTCTGCTGGAGATCGGCTTCGTTCACGGTGCTTGTCATCGGGTACCCCAGTTGTAGAACTGCTTCTGCAGTTTCAGATAGACGAACGTCTCGGTCGAGAGCACACCCTCGATCGCGCGGATGCGGCGGTTGAGCAGCTCGATGAGGTCCTCGTCGCTCTCGCAGACGACCTCGGCGAGGACGTCGAAGCTGCCGGCGGTGAGCACGACGTAGTCGATCGACGGGATCGCGGCGAGCTCCTCGGCCACGCGCGTCGTGTCGCCCGTCACGCGGACGCCGATCATCGCCTGGCGGTAGAAGCCGAGCTGCATCGGGTCGGTCACGGCGACGACCTGCATGACGCCGGATTCCGTGAGTTTCTGCACCCGCTGGCGCACCGCGGCCTCGGAGAGTCCCACCGCCTTGCCGATCTCGGCATACGAGCGGCGACCGTCTTCCTGGAGCTGCTCGATGATGCCCTTGGAGACGTCGTCGAGCGCCACCGACCGTGAGCGCGCCATGGGTCGATCATGACAGCCGAACGGGGGGTAGACAAGCGAATCCGCAATCTCACGGCACGTTCACTGACGAAATCGGCAGTTTCGGCACGGTAGTCCGTCGAAGTAGGGTGAAGCATGGCCGATCGCAAGCTGCGCAACTTCATCAACGGTGAGTACGTCGACGCGAAGGGCGACGACTCCTTCGCCGTCATCGACCCCGCGACCGAGGAGAGCTACGCGACCTCGCCCGTCTCCGGCAAGGCCGACGTGGATGCCGCGTTCGCCGCCGCCGAGGCCGCGTTCGAGGAGTGGGGCGAGTCGACCCCCGCCGAGCGTCAGCTCGCGCTGTTCCGCATCGCCGACGAGATGGAGAAGCGCGCCGACGAGTTCGCCGACCTCGAGAGCCAGGACACCGGCAAGCCGCGCACGACCCTCGTCGACGACGAGATCATGCTCTCCGTCGACCAGATCCGCTTCTTCGCCGGCGCCGCCCGCATCCTCGAGGGCCGCGCGACGGGCGAGTACATGAAGGACCACACCTCCTCCATCCGCCGCGAGCCGATCGGCGTCATCGGGCAGGTGACCCCGTGGAACTACCCGCTCAACATGGCGGTGTGGAAGTTCGCCCCGGCGATCGCCGCGGGCAACACGACGGTGCTCAAGCCCTCGGACACGACGCCGCAGTCGACGCTCCTGCTCGCGGAGATCGCCGCGGAGTTCCTCCCCAAGGGCGTCTTCAACGTCATCACGGGCGACCGCACGACGGGCGCGATGATGATCGACCACCCCACGCCGCAGATGGTGTCGATCACCGGCTCGGTGCGCGCGGGCATGGAGGTCGCGAAGGCGGCGTCCTCCGACCTCAAGCGCGTGCATCTCGAGCTCGGGGGCAAGGCGCCGGTCGTCGTCTTCCCCGACGCCGACATGGCCAAGGCCGCCGAGGGCATCGCCAGCGCCGGCTACTTCAACGCCGGCCAGGACTGCACCGCGGCGACCCGCGTGCTCGTGCACAAGGACGCGCACGACGACTTCCTCGCGGCGCTCGCCGACTACGTGAAGAACAACGTCTCGACGGGCGCCCCGTCCGACCCCGACACGTTCTACGGCCCGGTCAACAACGCGAACCAGCTCGACCGCGTCCTCGGGATGCTCGACGCGCTCCCGAAGCACGCGCAGGTCGTCACCGGCGGCGGCCGCGCCGCGGGCAAGGGCTACTTCATCGAGCCGACGATCGTCGACGCCCTGAAGCAGGACGACGACGCCATCCAGACCGAGATCTTCGGACCGGTCATCACGGTGCAGACCTTCTCCGACGAGGCGGAGGCCCTCACCTGGGCGAACGGCGTCAAGTACGGCCTCTCGTCGAGCGTGTGGACGGCCGACCACGGCCGCGCGATGCGCTTCGCCAAGAAGCTCGACTTCGGCTGCGTGTGGATCAACACCCACATCCCGCTCGTCGCCGAGATGCCGCACGGCGGCTTCAAGCACTCCGGCTACGGCAAGGACCTGTCGATGTACGGCTTCGAGGACTACACGCGCATCAAGCACGTCATGAGCTACATCGGCGAGTAACGCGCACGCGGGTCCGGCCCGCGGGGGGACAATGGTCCTCGTGCATCCGGACCTCGACGACACCGTCGCGCGCGCGCCGAGGGCCGACACCGCACCGCGGCCGGCCGTCGGCGACCTCGACGACACCGTCGTGCGCGGCAGCGTCACGCCGCCCGCGCTCGTCGAGCCGCCCGCCCCGGAGCCGCGCCCGGTGCCTCGGGTGGACGCGCTCGCCGGGCTGCTGCCGGTGCGCCCGGCGCCCGTGCCGGAGACGCCGGCGCCGCTGCGGCTGCGCCTGCCCGGCGGGGCGGAGGTGCCGCTCGACGGGCCGGTGTACCTCGGCCGCAAGCCGAGCGCGCCGCGCATCCACACCGGTCCCGCGCCGCGCCTCGTGAGGCTGCCCTCGCCCGCGCACGAGCTGTCGGCGACCCACGTCGCATTCGCGACCGTCGGCGGCGCGCTCGTCGCGACCGACATGCGGTCCACCAACGGCACGGTCGTGCGCATCCCCGGCTCGCCCGAGCGCACGCTCATCGGCGGGGAGTCGGTCGTCGTCGTGCCGGGCACGCGCATCGACCTGGGCGACGGGGCGGTGCTCGACGTGCTCGGGCCCGCAGAACACGAGGAGGAGTCGGCGTGAGCGTCGTCGGTCGGGATCGGGTCGGCTACCGGCTGGGGGTGCCCGGCAAGCGGCGGGGCTTCGTGCTCGACTGGGCGGCGCGCACCGACGTCGGCCACCGCCGCCAGGTGAACGAGGACAGCGTGCTCGTGAAGCCCCCCGTCTTCGCCGTCGCGGACGGGATGGGCGGCCACGCCGCGGGCGACCGGGCGAGCGCCGCCGTCGTCGACCGGCTCTCCGCGCTGCGGGCGGAGCCGTCGAGCGGCTACCTCGACGTCGCGCGCCTCGACGCCGCGCTCCACGCCGCCGCCGACGACATCGACGACCTCGCCGCGCACATCCCGGTCGGCGCGGGCACGACCGTCACCGGCGCGCTCCTCGCCCTCGTCGACGGCGTCCCGCACATGGTGGTGTTCAACATCGGCGACAGCCGCGTCTACCTGCTCGACGACGCGGGCTTCCGCCGCGTGACCAACGACCACTCGGTCGTGCAGGAGATGGTGGATGCCGGCCTGCTCGACGCCGCGGACGCCGAGAGCCACCCCGAGGCCAACGTCATCACGCGGGCGGTCGGCTTCCGCGAGACCCCGCGCCCCGACCTCTGGGCGTTGCCGCTCACCGGCGGGATGCGATTCCTGCTGTGCTCGGACGGCCTCACCAAGGAGGTCGCCGACCCTGACATCCGCCGTCATCTCGCCGTCGGCCGACCCGCCGCCGAGACCGCCGACGAGCTCATGGACGCGGCCCTGCGCGCGGGCGGCCGGGACAACGTCACCGTCGTCGTGATCGACGTCGCGGCGGCCGCGACGGCGTCCAAGCGCGGGGCCGAAAGCGCGGACGCGGCATCCTGAGCACCCCCGGCCCGACCAGGGCGAAACCCCGGAATCCTCCGCCTAGAATGGGGCGACCCGCGGCTGGAAGGGGGGTCTGATGGCCAGGCGACTGCCGTCCCAGCCTCCCGTGCTGCCCGGGTTCTCGTACGTCCACATCCTGGGGTCCGGCGGGTTCGCCGACGTCTTCCTCTACGAGCAGAACATGCCCCGGCGGCAGGTCGCCGTGAAGGTCATGCTGAGCGAACTGGTGAACGACCAGGTGCGCCAGATGTTCCAGGCCGAGGCCAACCTCATGGCCCAGCTCTCCTCGCACCCGTCGATCCTCACCGTGTACGAGGCGAGCGTCTCCGGCGACGGCCGGCCCTACCTCGTGATGGAGCTGTGCTCGTCGAGCATCTCCGAGCGCTACCGCCGCGAGCGCATCCCCGTGCCCGAGGTGCTGCGCATCGCGGTGAAGATCGGCTCCGCGATCGAGACCGCCCACCGCGCGGGTGTGCTGCACCGCGACATCAAGCCCTCCAACATCCTCACCACCGCCTACGGCCACCCGGTGCTGTCCGACTTCGGCATCGCGTCGACCCTCTCCACGCAGCGCGAAGAGGAGTCGGTCGGGCTCTCCATCCCGTGGTCGGCGCCCGAGGTGCTGCTCGACGAGACGCCCGGCACGATCGCGAGCGAGGTGTGGGCGTTCGCCGCGACGGTGTACTCGCTGCTCGCCGGGCGCTCCCCGTTCGAGGATCCGGGCGGGTCGAACAGCAGCAGCGACCTCATGTCGCGGATCGCGCGCGCCAAGCCGCAGCCGATCGGCCGCGCCGACGTGCCGGCGAGCCTCGAGGCCCTGCTGCGCCGGGCGATGTCGCGCAAGCCCGAGAACCGGCCGGCGAGCATCATCGAGTTCGTCCGCGAACTGCAGTCCATCGAAGCGGAGCTCGGCCTGCCGCAGACGCCGCTCGAGATCGCGATGGACGAGTGGGCGCTCGGCACCGTCGCCGACCTCGAGGACCGCACGAGACTGCGCCCGGTCGCCGGGGCGGGTTCGACGCCCGGCCCGCGCCGCCGCCGACGCGCCGCGGGCGACTACGAGGGCGTCGGCACCGTGCGCGAGGCGTCGCCGTCGGGCCCGAAGAAGTTCTCGCACTCCCGGCCCAGCCCGCCGGGCGGCATCCAGACCGTCACCTGGCTGCTCATCGCGGCGGCGACGCTGGTCGTCGTCCTCGGCCTCACCGCCGTGTTCGTGCTGCTGCGCGCCACGGCCGACAACGGCATCCCCGTCGTGAGCGACATCACCGCGACGCAGGACGGCACGATCGTCGAGTTCTCCTGGCCCGATCCGGGCCTGCGCGACGGCGACCTGTACGAGGTCGAGGTCGGCGGGCGGCTCGAGGGCATCCAGGCGAATCCGCGGTTCGTCGTCGACGCCGACCCCGGCGAGACGGTGTGCATCACGGTGACGGTCAACCGGGACGGCAAGCCCGGCACCCCCAGCGCGGAGAAGTGCGTCGACGTCGCGGGATGAGTGAGCGGATGAGGAAGTCCCGGGAGGCGTGCGGATGAGCATCCGCTCGTGGCTCGCTGCGCACCGCTCGCTCGTCGCGACCGCGACGAGCGGCACCCTCGTCGCCGCCCTCGTCGCCGGCGTCGCGATCACCTCGACGGGCTACGCGGCGCAGCGCCTCGACCTCGGCGACGGCTCGGTGTGGGTCGCCAACGGCTCGCTTCAGGCGGTCGGCCGCGCCAACCCCGAGGTGCTCGAACTCAACTCGGTCGTGCGCACGAGCGGGCAGGACCTCGAGATCGTGCAGGACGGCACGACCGTGCTCGTCGTCGACCGCGCGGATGCCACGGTGCAGTTCGTCGATCCGGCGGACTCGGCGCTCGGCGAGACGGTCGCCCTCCCGCCCGAGCAGCCGCGCGTCTACCTCGCGGGGTCGCGCGTCGTCATCCATGCCGTCGGCACCGGCGAGGTGTGGATCGTGCCGGTCGGCGAGCTCGGCGACTTCGACGCCGCGCAGCCGGCCTCGCTCAGCCTCGGCCGGGACGCCGTCGTCGCGGTGCAGCCCGACGGCACGATGTTCGCCCACTCCGCCGAGGTCGGCGAGGTGTTCCGCGTGGACGCCGCGCGCACCGACGAGGTCGACGGGCGCTGGAGCACCGGACTCGGGCCGCGCGACGACGTGCAGCTCACCGCGGCGGGCGGGTCGTGGGCCGTGCTCGACGCCCCGGGGCGCCGGGTCGCGACGCAGCGCGGCGTGGTCGACCTCGCGGGACTCGTCGCGCCCGGCGAGGACCTCGCCCTCCAGGAGCCGTCGGACACCGGGACGCGCATCCTCGTCGGCACCGAGACCGGTCTTCTCGGCATCCCGCTGAGCGGCGCCGACCCGGTGGAGCTCGTCGCGGGGGAGGACGGGGTGCCGACCGCGCCGTTCCGCCTCGGCTCGTGCGAGTTCGGCGCGTGGGGCTCGGGCGTCGCCTGGCGGCGGTGCGCGGGCGAGGGCGACGGCGAGCGGTTCCAGCTCGACGGCGGGCCGTCGGGCGTGTTCGACTTCGCCGCCAACATCGACCGCGTCGTGCTCAACGACCCGGCGCGCGGTGCGACGTGGGCGGTGCAGGACGCCGCGCAGCTGATCGACAACTGGGCCGACCTCCTCGTCGAGGAGGAGGATCCCGACACCCCCGACAACGACCCGGACGTGCCGCCGACCGTCGAGGAGGAGCAGGAGCCGCCCGTCGCCGTCGACGACGAGTTCGGCGCCCGGCCGGGCCGCGCGACCGTGCTCCCGGTGCTGCTCAACGACTACGACCCCAACGCCGACGTGCTCGTCATCTCGCACGTCGACGAGATCGACCCGTCGATCGGCCGGCTGGACCTGGTGACCCGCAACCAGCAGCTGCAGCTCACGCTGCGCTCGGGGGCATCCGGGAGCTTCTCCTTCGGGTACTCGATCACCGACGGCCGCGGCGGCGTCGCGACCGCGCGCGTCACCGTCGAGGTGCGCCAGCCGGGTGAGAACTCGCCGCCGATGCAGATGCGCACGACGCGCACCGAGGTCGCCGCGGGCGGGCGCGTCACGACCCAGGTGCTCGGCGACTGGGTCGACCCGGACGGCGACGCCTTCTACCTGACGACCGCGTCCACCGCGTCGCCCGACCGGGTCTCCCACAAGCCCGACGGCGTCGTCGTGTTCAACGACGCGGGGTCCGGCGGCGACCTCAAGTCGGTGACCCTCGTCGTCACCGACGGCACCGCGCAGGCGACCGGCAGCCTCACCATCGGGGTGAGCCCCGCGGGCGACCTGCCGATCGTCGTCGAGCCCTGGGTCGTGCTCGCGACCGCGGGCCAGGAGATCACCGTGCGTCCGATGTCGCGCGTGCGGGGCGGGAACGGGCCGCTGCGCCTCAACGCCGTGCCCGCGCGTGCCGGATCCACGATCGAGCCGAGCTTCGAGGCCGGCACCTTCACGTTCTCCAGCGACGAGGTGCGCACCCACTACGTCGAGTTCACGGTCACCGACGGCACCCAGACGGCGACGGGGCTCGTGCGGATCGACGTCTCCGCGCCGCCGGACGCCAACACCCGCCCGATCACGGTGCCGCGCACCATCTTCGTGACGACCCTCGCGAGCGAGACCGTCGATCCCACGGTGACCGACATCGACCCCGCGGGCGGCGTGCTCGTCGTCACCGGCGTCACCAACCCGGCCGCCGGTCTCGGGGTGCGCGCGGAGGTGCTCGACCAGCGCCAGGTGCGCGTCACGCTCACCCAACCGCTCGAGGGCCGCAACGTCACCCTCAACTACCGCATCAGCAACGGACTCGCGGATGCCGAGGGCACGATCACCGTCGTCGAGATCCCCGAGCCGGAGCGCCTCCAGCCGCCGATCACCGTGGACGACACCGCGACCGTGCGCGCGGGGGACGTCGTCGACATCCCCGTGCTCGACAACGACGAGCAGCCCGAAGGCAAGCCGATCACGCTGCTACCGGAACTCGCCGAGGACGTGCCGGAGGGCGGCGGCCTGCTCTTCGTCGCGGGAGACCGGCTGCGCTATCTCGCCCCGGAGGTCGCCGGGAAGTACGTCGCCGTCTACAGCGTCGCCGGTCCCGACGGGCAGCACAGCGAGGGCCGCGTCACCATCTCGGTGCGCGAGGAGAACCTCGCGACCAACAGCGCGCCCGTGCCGCGCCGGGTGATCGCGCGGGTGCTCGCGGGGGAGACGGTGCGCATCCAGATCCCGCTCGCCGGCGTCGACCCCGACGGCGACTCGGTGCAGCTCATCGGCATCACGTCGAACCCCGAGAAGGGCATCGTGCTGAGCACGGGGCCGAACTACATCGAGTTCCAGGCGGGTGCCTACTCCTCGGGCACCGACGAGTTCACCTACGCCCTCGTCGACAAGCTCGGAGCCCGCGCCGAGGGCACCGTGCGCATCGGCATCAGCCCGCGCCTCGACGGCGCCCGCAACCCCGTCGCGAACGCCGACGTCGTCTCGGTGCGCCCGGGCCGCACGGTGAGCGTGCAGGTGCTCGCCAACGACTCCGACCCGGACGGCAGCCCGCTGCGCGTCATCGCCGTCGAGGCGAACTCGGAGGACACCGTGGCCGAGATCGTCGAGGACACGACGGTCGACATCACCCCGCCCGCCGAGCCGGGCTCGTACTCGGTGATCTACACGATCCAGAACGAGTACGGCGGGACGAGCCGCGCGTTCATCACGGTCACGGTCGACCCCGACGCGCCGCTGTCCTACCCGATCGCGGAGGACACGGTGCTCACCGTGAGCGACGTGATCGACCAGGCGGTGGTCGACGTCGACGTGCTCGACAACGTGTTCTTCGCCGACGGCGACGCGCGCGACCTCGGAGTCGCGCTGCTGCCGGACTTCCCGTCGTCGGCCGAACTGCTCTCCGACAAGCGCGTCCGCGTGACGATCGCCGACGACAGCCAGATCATCCCGTTCTCGGTGTCGCACCCGGACGACGACGGCATCCGCTCGTTCGCCTTCATCTGGGTGCCGGGCTACTCCGACGCCCTCCCGCAGCTCGACCGCACGGCGCCGCTGCTCACCATCCCGAGCGAGCAGACGCTCACGATCGAGCTCAACGAGTACGTCGTGACCCTCGGCGGCGGGGGCGTCCGGCTCACCGACTCGAGCACGGTGCGCGCCACCCACTCCAACGGCGCGAACCTCGTCGTCGACGAGGACACGCTGGAGTTCACCTCGGCCGACCAGTACTTCGGCCCGGCGTCGATCACCTTCGAGGTCACCGACGGCGTGAGCGCCGACGATCCGAACGGGCGCCGCGCGATCCTCACCCTGCCGATCACCGTGGAGCCGCGCGACAACCAGCCGCCCGTGTTCATCGGGGGCGTCGTCGACTTCGAGCCGGGGCAGGAGAAGGAGCTCGACCTCGTCCGGCTCACCAATTACCCCTACGACGACATCGACGAGCTCGCCTACCAGGTCGTCGACCCGCTCCCGGAGGGCTTCACCTTCCAGCTCAACGGCCAGCGCCTCGCGCTGCGGGCCGCCGAGAGCGCGCCGAAGGGCACCCAGACGGCGATCACCCTGACGGTGCGCGACGACCTCAACCAGGGCGTCGCCGGCCGCATCCTGCTGCGCGTCGTGCCGTCGACGCTGCCGCTCGTGAAGCCCGTGCCGGACAGCGCCGTGACGCCGCGCGGCACGACGACGACGATCGACGTGCTGGCCAACGACGAGGCGAACAACCCGTTCCCGGGCGTGCCGCTCAGCGTCGTCGCCATCCGCGGACTCGACGGGGCCTCGCTCCCCGCGGGCGTCACGATCGTGCCCAACGCCGACCGCTCACGCCTCACCGTCACCGTCGCCGCGAGCGCCGCACCGATCGACACGAGCCTCCAGTACCAGGTCGCCGACGCGACCCAGGATCCGGACCGACACGTGTGGGGGTCGATCACGATCTCCGTGCAGGACGTCCCTGACCCCGTGACCGCGGTCACCGTGACCGAGTTCGGCGACCACCTGCTGAAGCTCTCCTGGACGCCGGGGCAGTTCAACAACTCGCCGATCTCGCGCTACGAGGTCACCATGACGTCGGTGTCGAGCGGCGAGGTCATCTCGACCACGACGTGCACCTCGAGCGTCAACTGCGCGCTCACGACGCCGGGCAACGGCCCGTCGCACGCCGTGAAGCTCTCCGTCGTCGCGATCAACGAGATCGGGCCGTCGGCGTCCGCGGCGATGCCCGGGCAGATCTGGTCGGACATCATCCCGCCGCCGCCCACGGGCCTGTCCTGGACGCCGCTGGATCAGGGCCTGCGCGTGGTGTGGAAGAAGCCGGAGTCGAGCGGCGGCAGCCCGATCGAGCAGTACGTCATCACCGTGGGCGACGCGGTCAAGGTCGTGGATGTCGGCCCCTCCGACCCGGTCGGCACGACCTACACCGCCAACCTCACCTCGTCGGCGATCGACAACGGCAGCTCGACCGGGTTCTCGGTGAGCGCGCGCAACAGCGCCCCCAACTCGCTCGCCCAGTGGAACCAGGCCACCGGCACCGGCATCCCGGCCGGCCCGCCGAAGCTCACCGGCACCGCCGTCGGCACGGTGGCGTCGCGCACCGACGGCTCGACCGCGAGCGCCTCGTGGGGCGACGTCTTCCGCGCCAACGGCAAGGCGATCACCGACTACTGGGCGGTCATCCGCAACAACGCGTCGGTCCCCACGTGCACCGTGAGCGGCGTCGAGAACGGCGCGCCGAGCGTGAACCCGCCGGGCGGCGGCGCCGTCCACCGCGGTGCGGGGGAGACCTCGGTGCAGTTCAGCGGCCTGTCGGCGAACCAGACGTACACGATCTGGGTGTTCGCCTACAACGGCCAGGGATGCACCGCCGCCGAGCCCGTGCAGGTCATCCCGCGCGCGGTGCCCGGCACCGTGACGGCGATCACGACGACGATGGATGCCAGCGGCGACGACAACGAGTTCTACGACTACCGCCTCGAGGCCTTCCAGATCGCGAGCGGATCCTCCGACGCCAACCAGTTCCGCTATCGCCTCATCGGCGACGGGGTCGACGGCTCGGAGCGCGGCGTGCGCGACCTGCACACCTTCCTCCGCGCGGACGGCACCCAGTACGGATCCCACGTCTCCGTGCAGGTGAAGGCGTGCCGCACCTACCCGGAGAGCCCGGATGATCCCCTGTGCAGCCTCGACTGGTCGGCACCGTTCGACCTCGGCGTGCCCGTGCGCAACTCGACGCCGGAGAACCTCGAATTCGACGGCCTGCTCGGCGGCACGTGGACGTGGACGGACATCCCGCACGGCGCCTACACGATCGCCTACCGCTGCGACGGCGGGGCGAACCCGAACGCGGGCGGCTGGACCCAGCCGATGCCGGAGACGGGATCGTGCGAGGCCGGGCTGCTCCCGCAGCGGCTGTCCGTGCGGATCAGCGTCAACGGCTCCCACTACGTCCGCAGTTACGATCCCCTGAGCCACTGAGCCCCCGGAAGGACCACCCCATGACGATGACCCCCGAGCAGGCCGCCGCGTTCTCCGAGACGTTCGCCCGCATCGTGGCGAACGTCGAGCAGGTGCTGCTTGGCAAGACCTTCGTCATCCGCCTCGGACTCGTCGCGTTGTTCAGCGAGGGCCACCTGCTGCTGGAGGACTATCCCGGAACGGGCAAGACCTCGCTCGCGCGCGCCATCGCGCAGAGCGTCGCGGGCACGCACAACCGCATCCAGTTCACCCCCGACCTGCTGCCCGGCGACATCACGGGCGTGAGCGTCTACGACCAGAAGACGGGTCGTTTCGAGTTCCACCGCGGGCCGGTGTTCGCCAACATCGTGCTCGGCGACGAGATCAACCGCGCCTCGCCGAAGACCCAGGCCGCGCTCCTCGAGGTCATGGAGGAGGGGCACGTCACCGTCGACGGCGAGACCCACGCCGTGGACGCCCCCTTCATGGTCATCGCCACCCAGAACCCGATCGAGCAGGCGGGCACCTACCGCCTGCCGGAGGCGCAGCTCGACCGATTCCTGCTCAAGACCTCGATCGGCTACCCGGATCACGCGTCGACCTTGCGCATCCTCGAGGCCTCCGACGTCAAGGCGCACGAGGTGACCCTGTCGCCGATCGTGACCGCGGACACGGTGCTCGAGATGGCGGCGGCGGCGCGCCAGGTGCACGTCGACCCGAGCGTCAACGACTACGTGTCGCGACTCGTCGAAGCCACCCGCACGGCGACCGAGGTGCGCCTCGGCGTGAGCGTGCGCGGCGCGCTCGCCCTCATCCGCAGCGCCAAGACCCTCGCCGCCGCGAGCGGGCGGCACTACGTCATCCCCGACGACGTGAAGTCGCTCGCCGAGCCCGTGCTCGCCCACCGGCTCGTGCTCGACCCGGAGGCGGAGTTCGACGGCGTCACCGCGTCGGGCATCGTCGGGCAGCTGCTGCTCGAGACCCCGCCGCCGAGCGACCGGCAGGCCGTGTGAGCACTCCCCGTCGCCTGCGACCGCGCCGCGGTCCCCGGGTCACGACGGCGACGCGCGCCGACCTGGCCGCCGGGGCCGACGGGCTGACGAACGCGCGCACGCGCCTCGTCGGCTCGCGCACGGGCGCGCTCGCCGACGCGATCGTCGCCGTCGTGCGGTTCTTCACCACGGCGGGCGAGGCGATCGGCGGGGTCGCGCGCCGGGCCGCCTCCGTCGTCACGCCGCTCGGCTGGGTGATGCTCGCCGCCGTGCCGGCGACGCTCGTCGCGGGCTACGCGCTCGGCTGGCTCGAACTCGTCGTCGTCGGCTGGGCCGGGCTCGTCGTCGCGCTGATCGCCGCCGTCTACCTCATCGGCCGCTCGCCGTTCGAGGTCTCCCTCGATCTCCCGCACCGCCGGGTGGTCGTGGGGGATCCCGCACGCGGCGCCGTGACCCTCACCAACCCGACGGGCCGGCGCGTGCTCGGCGTGACGGTCGAAGTGCCCGTCGGCATCGGCCTCGCCGAACTCGTCATGCCGAGCCTCAAGGCGGGCGCGTCGTTCACCAACGAGTTCGCGATCCCGACGCTGCGCCGCGGCGTCATCCCGATCGGACCCGTGCGCACCGTGCGCGCCGACCCGATCGGGCTCGTGCGCCGGGAGCTCGTCTGGAGCGCCGCGCACGACCTGATCGTGCATCCGCGCACCCTCAGCGTGCCGTCGACCAGCACCGGGCTCATCCGCGACCTCGAGGGCGCGACGACGCGCGACCTCACCTCGAGCGACGTCGCGTTCCACTCGCTGCGCGAGTACCAGTCGGGGGATGAGCGGCGCTACATCCACTGGAAGTCGACGGCGAAGACCGGCACCTACATGGTGCGCCAGTTCGAGCAGACCCGGCGCAGCCACCTCGTCGTCGCGCTCTCGCTCGCGACGACCGATTTCGCGAGCGAGGAGGAGTTCGAGCTCGCGGTGAGCGTCGCCGGGTCGCTGGGCGTGCGCGCCATCCGCGACGGGCGCACCGTCTCCGTCGTGGTGAGCACGATCACCCCGCAGTTCGCCAAGCGCCGCACCTACTCGGTGCGCCAGCTCGCGACCCACGTGCCCGCGCGCCTGCTCGACGACCTCGCCGTCGTCGAGGCCTCGCCGTCGGCGATCGGCATCCGGGATGTGGGCCGGATCGCCGCGGACGAGAACGCCGGCATCTCGGTCGCCTTCCTCGTCTGCGGGTCGCTCGCGACCGCGCAGGAGCTGCGCGCCGCCGCCAACGCCTTCCCGGCCGACGTCTCGGTCGTCGCGATCGTCTGCGACCCCGACGCCGTGCCCGGGTTCCGCCGCGTCGCCGGACTCACGGTGCTCACCATCGGCTATCTCGAGGACCTCCGCATCGCCCTGGCCCGACGGGCGGCCGCGGCATGAGACCGGTCCGCGGAGTCGGGGCGACGGTCGTCGCCGTCCTGCTCGTCGCCGCGATGACGACCGCCGCGGCCGTCGCCTTCTGGCCCGTCTACCGCGCCGACGCCTACGTCGTCGCCGTCGCGGGGGTGATCGTCGCCGGCTCGGCGATCGCGCTCCTCGGCGCCCGGTTCCGCTGGCCGTCGTTCGCCGTGCTGCTCGCCGCCGTCGCGGTGTTCCTCGCGATCGGCGTGCCGCTCGCCGTGCCCGGGCGCGCGACCGCCGGGGTGATCCCGACCTGGCAGGGGCTGCTCGACCTGCTCGCCGGCGTCGCGCTCGGCTGGAAGCAGCTGCTCACCATCACGCTCCCGGTCGGCGACTACCAGGCGCTCCTCGTGCCCGCATTCCTGCTCTTCTACGTCACGACGCTGCTCGGGGTGACGATCGCGCTGCGTACCCGTGTCGGCGAGCTCTCCGTCATCCCGCCGATCGTCGCGTTCGTCGTCGCGATCGCGTTCGGACCCGACGAGGCGCTCTGGCCCGTGCCGCTCGGCCTCGGCTTGCTCGTCACCGTGCTCGCGACGACGGTGTGGTTCCGCTGGCGGCGGCGGCGCGCCGCCATCCGGGCGCTCGCCGCCGCGACCCCGGATGCCGAGGGGCGCCCGCTTGAGACGGCGGGCGAAGGGGTCGTCGGCGTGCGCTCCCTCGTCGCCGGAGTCGTCATCCTCGCCCTCGCGTCGGGCGGGGCGGTCGCCGCCGCGGCGGTCGCGCCCGTGACGGGGGAGCGCGACGTGCTGCGCACCTCGGTCGTGCGCCCGTTCGACCCGCGCGACTACCCCAGCCCGCTCGCCGGATTCCGCCGCTACCTGCGCGACGACCGCGCCTCCGACGTGCTGCTGCGCATCGACGGGCTGCCGGAGGGCGCGCGCGTGCGGATCGCGACCCTCGACAGCTACGACGGCGTCGTCTACGCGGTCGGCAGCTCCGTCTCGGACTCGTCGTCGGGCACGTTCGTGCGCATCCCGCAGTCGGTCGACCAGTCCGACGTCGCCGGGCGGCAGCTGACCCTCGACGTCGAGGTCGGCGGCTACCGCGGCGTCTGGCTGCCGACGGTGGGCGCCTTCGAGTCGATCCGGTTCACCGGCCCCGACGGCGAGTCGCTCGCCGACGCGTTCTACTACAACGACGTCACCGGGACGGCGGCCCTCCTCGGCGGGCTCGAGGAGGGCGACACCTACACGCTGCGCACGGTCCTGCCGAACGAGCCCACCCCCGCCCAGTTGCGCGCGGTGACGCCGGGGGATGCCACCGTGCCGCGCGTCGGCGTCATGCCCGAGGAACTCGCGCTCTACCTCGAGGAGCGCGTGCGCCAGCTCACCGAACCCGGCGACCGGCTCGCGGCGATGCTCGAGGCGCTGCAGACCGACGGCTACATCAGCCACGGGCTCGGGCCGGACGAGCCGCCGAGCCGCTCGGGCCACGCCTCCGACCGCCTCGCCGAACTCGTCACCGCGCCCCGGATGCTCGGCGACGCGGAGCAGTACGCGGTCGCGGCGGCGCTCATGGCCCGCCAGCTCGGATTCCCCGCGCGCGTCGTGTTCGGCTTCGTGCCGGTCGGCGGCGTCGTCACCGGGTCCGACGTCGACGCGTGGATCGAGATCCACACCGCCCAGCACGGCTGGGTGACGATCGACCCCGTCCCGGAGGAACGCCCGATCCCGGACGAGGAGCCGGAGGATCAGAGCCAGGTCGCGCATCCGCCGTCGATCGTCCCGCCCCCGCCGGACCGGCCCGAGCCGCCCGCCGACCAGGCGCCGCCGGAGAGCACGCCCGAGGACCCCGACGCCCTCGACCCGCTGCTCGCCGCCCTGCTCGCGGTCGCGCGCGCGGTCGGGATCGGCCTGCTCGTCGTGCTCGTGCTGCTCGCGCCGTTCCTCGTCGTGATCGCGGCGAAGGCGCACCGGCGCCGGGTGCGCCGCACGGCGCCGTCCGTCGTGCAGCGCATCCGCGGCGGCTGGGACGAGTTCGCCGACGCCGTCGTCGACCACGGCTACGAGCCGCCGCCCGCCGCGACGCGGTCGGAGGTCGCCGAGGTCGCGGGCGGGCTGCCGGCGCGCGTGCTCGCGGCGGTCGCCGACCGCGCCGTGTTCGCGCCCGAGGCCGCCGACCCCGCGGACGCCGACCGGGTGTGGGACGCCGTCGCCGACCTGCGCGAGGTGCTCGGCGTGGGGCTCACGCGCTGGCAGCGGCTCAAGGCGCGCGTCTCGCTGCGCTCGCTCGGTGCCTATAGTGTTCGCAGCCTGTGGCGCCGAGGGGAGGGAGCGCGATGAACTGCCGGTTCTGCGGCACCGCGCTCCCCGGAGAGGCGCTCTACTGCCCCGAGTGCGGCCGCCCCGCCGCGCGGAAGCGCCCCGAGATGCCCGCGGTCGGGCCGGCGCCGGCCGCGCCGCTCGCGGCACCCGCGGGGGGATCCTCGCCGCGGTCGGCGGGCGGGGATGTGCCGATCTGCCCGCAGTGCGGGCGCCGGGTGGCCGACAGCGACTTCTTCTGCGGGGCGTGCGGGTTCGTCCTCGGCACCGCGGTGGGCGGGGATGCGCGGCAGACGGCGGTCGTCGACGTCGACCCGGCGGAACTCGAGGCGGAGCCCGTCGCGGAGGCCGAGCCGGAGCCCGAGCCCGAGCCCGTCGCGGAGGAGGAGCCCGAGCCCGACCCCGCCCCGACTCCTGCCCCGCGGGCGAAGCCGCGCGACGTGCCCGACCCGTTCCCGTGGGGCACGTCGCGGACGGGACCCGTCGACCTCGAGAAGACCCGCGCCGTCGCGTCCCCGCCCGCCGAGGAGCGCTTCGTGCTGCAGTTCAGCACGGGCGAGAGCGTCACCGTGACGGGCGCGGGACTCATCGGCCGCAACCCGTCGTCGCAACCGGGGGAGTACGTCGACCAGTTGGTGACGATCTTCGACGCCGGCAAGTCGGTGTCGAAGACGCACCTCGCGTTCGGCCAGGAGTCCGGGCGCTTCTGGGTGAGCGATCGCTATTCGACGAACGGCTCCACCGTGCGCCAGCCCGACCTCGAGCCGAAGCGCTGCGAGCCGGGCCGCCGGTACTTCGTCGCCCGCGGCACGCGCGTCGACATCGGCGAGCAGTTCTTCGTCGTCTCCTGACGTCCTCCCCGGCGCCGTCGTCGCCGCCCGCTCCACGGGCGTCGTGACGGCGCGGACGCCTGGGCCCGCCGCCGCGCAGGATGGCGCCGTGATCGCGCCGCCCGTCGTCCGCATCCCCGCCCCGGCTCCCGTGACCGAGCCCGCCCGCGCGGGGTTCCCCTGGATCGCCGCCCTCGCGCCGCTCGCACTCGCGGGTGTGCTGTTCGCGGTGACCGGGTCGCCGTTCATGCTGCTCATGGCCGTGCTGTCGCCCGTCATCGCGGTGGCGACGGCGCTGGATGCGCGGCGGCAGCGCCGGCGGACGCGCCGGGAGGAGGCGGCGCGGTTCGCCCGCGAGCTCGCGGCGGCCGGGGAGCGCGTCCGGGCCGCGCAGGAGGCCGAGCGCGCCCGGCTCGCCGGATTCGCCGCCCTCGATCCCGCGTGGTCGCGCGCCCCCGGCGACCCGCTCGAACTCGCCGTCGGCCGCGGCGACGTGCCGAGCGGCGTCGAACTGGGCGGGATGGAGGGGCGCGCGGAGGATGCGGAGCTCGAGCGGCTCCGTGCCGATGCGGGGGTCCTCGCCCGCGCCCCGCTCGCGATGGATCTCGCCCGCGGCGCGGCGATCTCGGGGCCGGCGCCCCTCGCCGCCGCGGTCGCCCGCACTCTCGTCCTTCGTCTCGCCGCGCGGCTCTCGCCCGCCCTCTCGGCGCTCCAGGCGCCGCCGGGGGAGGCGTGGACGCGTGCGCTGCCGCACGCCGTCGCCGAGGGGGCGCCGGGCGTCTACCGCTTCGACGACGGAGAATCCGTCGTCGCCGTCGCCTGGGCTGCCGTCCCGCCGGAGGGGGCGGTGCGCATCGACGCGCGTGCGGGCGACGCGACGACCGCCGTGGAGGCGAAGGCGCGCGCGACCCGGCTCGCGGCCGCGGCCGAGGCGCTGCGCGTCCGTGCCCTCGGCGCCGCGCTGCCGGGGCTCGTGCGGCTCGGCGACCTGCTCGACGCCGATCCCGCCCGCGACGGGCTCTCCGCGCCGATCGGCCGGGACGCCGACGGTGCCGTGTCGCTCGACCTCGTCGCCGACGGCCCGCACGCGATCGTCGCCGGGACGACGGGGTCGGGCAAGAGTGAACTGCTCGTCTCGTGGGTGCTCGGGATGGCCGACGGGCGCGGGCCCGACGAGGTCGCGTTCGTGCTGGTCGACTTCAAGGGCGGTGCGGCCTTCGCCCCGCTCGCCGGGCTCCCGCACGTGCTCGGCACCCTGAGCGACCTCGACGAGCGGCTCGCCCGGCGGGCGATCGAGTCGCTGCGCGCCGAGGTGCTGCGCCGCGAGCGGCTTCTCGCGGAGGCCGGCGCGCGCGGCATCGCGGAGCTGCCGCCGCGGGCGCTCGCCCGGCTCGTCGTCGTGGTCGACGAGTTCGCGGCCCTCGTCGCCGAGCGCCCCGAGCTGCACGCCCTCTTCGCCGACCTCTCCGCACGCGGTCGCTCGCTCGGCATCCATCTCGTCCTGTGCACGCAGCGGCCCGCGGGGGTCGTGCGCGACGCGGTGCTCGCCAACGTCGCCGTGCGCATCGCGCTGCGCGTCGCCGACCGCGCCGACAGCCTCGGCCTGCTCGGCGACGACGCGGCCGCCCGCCTGCCCGCCGACGCGCGCGGGCGGGCGGTGCTCGCCGACGGCCGTGGTGAACCGCGGCTCGTCCAGCTCGCCCTCGCCGACGCCGCCGACGTCGCGCGCGTCTCCGCCGTGCCGGACCGCGGCGCGACGCCGCGCCCGTGGTGCGACCCGCTGCCGGCGCGCATCCCGCACGCCGCGCTGCCCGCGGGGGAGGGCATCCGGTTCGGGCTACTCGACCTGCCCGCCGAGCAGCGGCAGCCGGTCGCGGCCTGGCTCCCGCGACACGGGCACGCGCTCGTGCTCGGCGCACCGGGGTCGGGTGTCTCGACGGCGCTCGACGCCCTCGCCGCGGGAGCGGGGGATGCCGCCCGCCGGCTGCCGCGCGACCTCCCGGCGCTCTGGGACGTGCTCGCCGACCCTCCGCTCGAGCCGGGCACCGTGCTGCTCGCCGACGACCTCGACCTCGTGCTCGCCCGAGCCGATCCCGGCGTCGCGCCCGACCTCGTCGACCTGCTCGCGCGGCTGCTGCGCGAGGCCCCGCACCACGGCGTCCGCGTCGCGGTGGGAGCCCGGCGGCTCGGCGGCCCGCTCCTCACGCTCGCGCCGGCGTTCGGCGCCCGCCTGCTGCTGCGGGCCCCGTCGCGGGAGGAGCTCGTGCTCGCCGGCGGCGACGGGTCGCGCTTCGACCCGGCGGCGCCGCCGGGATCCGGGCTGTGGGACGGCGTGGTCGTGCAGGTGGCGATCCCGGATGCCGTCCCGCGGCGTGCCGTCGAGGTGCCGCCGCCCGCCGAGATCCGCCCGCCGCGCGGCGAACTCGCCGTCGTCTCCGGACGCCCGCGCGAGGTCGCCGCGTGGGCCGAATCCGCCGGGGTGCGCGTGCAGCCCGTGGGCGTGCCGCGCGACGGCGCTCCCGTCGTCGCGGGCGGGGGAGTCGTGTTCCTGGGCGACCCGGATTCCTGGCAGGCCGACTGGACGGCGCTCGCCCGGGCCCGGCGCGACCTGCCCGTCGTGTTCCACGCCGCGACGGCCGCGGACGTACGTGCCGTGCTGCGGGCGCGCGAGACGCCGCCGCCGTTGCGCGACGGAGAGGTGTGGCTCGCCGCGGACGGGCGGATCCGCCGGGCGCGCCTCGGCGACCCCGGCGACGCGGGCGGGGCGCGGCTTAGGCCAGCGCCTCCTCGAGCGCCGTCGCGGTGAGGCCGTGCGCGGCCGCGACCGGGTCGTTGACGACCGAGCCGGCGTGCACGTTGAGCCCGAGCGCGAGCGCCGCGTCGGCGCGCAGTGCGTCGCGCCAGCCCGAGTCGGCGATCGCCCGCACGTACGGCAGGGTCGCGTTGGTGAGCGCGTAGGTCGACGTGTGGGCCACGGCGCCGGGCATGTTGGCGACGCAGTAGAAGATCGAGTCGTGCACCCGGAAGGTCGGCTCCGCGTGCGTCGTCGGCCGGGTGTCCTCGAAGCAGCCGCCCTGGTCGACGGCGATGTCGACGAGCACGCTGCCCGGCTTCATCCGCTTCACGAGCGCGTTGCTGACCAGCTTCGGGGCCTTGGCGCCGGGCACGAGCACCGCGCCGATGACGAGGTCGGCGTTGAGCACGGCGCGCTCGAGCTCGAACGCGTTCGACGCGATCGTCACGATGCGCCCGGCGTAGTCGTCGTCGAGTTCGCGCAGGCGCTGGATGTTGGTGTCGAGCACGGTGACCTGGGCCCCGAGCCCCACGCTCAGGGCGACGGCGTTGGTGCCCGCGACCCCCGCGCCGATGACGACGACGTCGGCGGGATGCGTGCCCGCGACGCCGGGGACGAGGAGGCCGGGGCCCCCCGCCGGGCGCAGCATCGCGTTCGCCCCGACGATGGGGGCGAGCCGCCCGGCGACCTCGCTCATCGGGGCGAGGAGCGGCAGCGACCGGTTCGGCAGCTGGACGGTCTCGTAGGCGATGGCGGTGACGCCGGACTCGCACAGCTTCGTCGTCAGCTCCGCCTCGGCGGCGAGGTGCAGGTAGGTGAAGAGCACGAGGCCGTCGCGGAAGTGGCGGAACTCGCTCTCGATCGGCTCCTTGACCTTGAGCAGCAGGTCGGCGGAATCCCAGACCTCGTCCGCGGTCGCCGCGATCGTCGCACCGGCCGCGCGGTAGTCGTCGTCGGTGATCGAGGAGCCGAGCCCGGCCCCCTGCTGGATCACGACGTCGTGACCGCGACCGGTCAGCTCGTGCACTCCCGACGGAGTGATCGCCACGCGGTACTCGTTGTTCTTGACTTCGGCCGGAACGCCCACCTTCACGACGGTCAGTGTAAGCCGCCCAACGAGCCCCGCACCATGGATTCCGTACCGAAACGGGCCTCGAACCACGGATTACGTGAAATCTCTGTTACGGAACCGGCGGATAGTTCCGTGGCGACGTTTCGCTGTGCCAGGATCGTTTCACCTCGGAAGGAGTGTCAATGTCCAGGTCGCTTCCTGCGGATCCCCTGATCCGCCAACTCGTTCAGCAGTCTCGCGCGGCTCAGATGAGCCGGCGTGCGCTTCTGGCCGGCGCCACCGGCGGCGCCGCAGCCCTCGCGCTCGCCGCGTGCACCCCCGGAAGTTCGGAGGGCCCGAGCGCCGCGACGGACGTCTCCGACTCGGAGAAGATCGTCCGCTGGGCGAACTGGGCGCTGTACCTGGACGAGGACGACGACGGCAACTACCCGACGCTCCAGCGCTTCATCGCGGAGTCGGGCATCGAGGCCACGTACAACGTCGAGATCGACGACAACAACACCTACTACGGCCGCATCAAGGACCAGCTCGCGCTCGGGCAGGACGTCGGCGCCGACGTCGTCTGCCTCACCGACTGGATGATCAGCCGCCTCATCCGCTTCGGCTACGCGCAGGAGCTGGACCACGGCAACATCCCGAACCTGGCGAACCTCAACGGCGCGCTGCGTGACCCCGACTTCGACCCGGGTCGCGCCTACTCGGTGCCGTGGCAGGGCGGCTTCGGCGGCATCTGCTGGGACGTCGAGCGCTTCCCTAACGGGTTCGAGAGCGTCTCCGACCTGTGGAACGAGCCGCAGATGAAGGGCAAGCTCACCGTCCTCAGCGAGATGCGCGACACCATCGGCGTCATCATGCTCGAGCAGGGCGTCGACATCTCGGGCGACTTCACCGAGGCCGATTTCATGAAGGCGCTCGACGTGTTCCGCGAGCAGATCGAGAGCGGCCAGATCGGCACCGTCAAGGGCAACTCGTACATCGAGGACCTGCAGAACGGCGACGCCTGGGGCGGCATCGTGTGGTCCGGCGACGTCATGGCCCTCAACGCCGAGATCGGCTACGACAAGTTCGCCTTCGCCCTGCCGACCGGGGGCGCGACGCTGTGGAACGACAACTTCCTCGTCCCCATCGGCGCGACGCACAAGGCCAACGCGGAGAAGCTGATCGACTTCTACTACCAGCCGGACGTCGCCGCCGAGGTCGCCGCGTGGGTGAACTACATCACCCCCGTCGACGGCGCGCGCGAGGCCATGGAGGAGTTCGCTCCCGAGCTCGTCGACAACCAGCTGATCTTCCCGGACGACTCGACGCTCGCGAACGCGAAGATGTTCCGCACGCTGACGCCGGCCGAGGAGCAGTCCTTCGGCAACGCGTTCCAGTCCGTCCTGCTCGGAGCCTGAGCTGAGCGGCGCGGAAGGCCCCGGTGGCGCCGACCTCGAACTGGTCGGCGTCACCAAGCAGTTCCCCGGTTTCACGGCGGTCGACGAGCTGAACCTGACGATCCCGTCGGGATCGTTCTTCGCGCTCCTCGGTCCGTCCGGCTGCGGCAAGACGACGACCCTGCGCCTCGTCGCGGGTCTCGAGGAGCCGACGTCGGGCAGCATCCTCATCGGTGGTCGCGACGTGAGCCACGTCAAGCCACACAAGCGGCCCGTCAACACGGTGTTCCAGAGCTACGCGCTCTTCCCGCACATGACGGTGCTCGACAACGTCGCGTTCGGCCTCAAGCGCCGCGGCGTGAAGGATGCGGAGCGGCTCGCGCACGAGGCGCTCGGGCTCGTCCAGCTCGACCACCTGTCGGCGCGGCGCCCGGCGCAGCTCTCGGGCGGCCAGCAGCAGCGCGTCGCGCTCGCCCGCGCGGTCGTCAACCGTCCCGCGGTGCTGCTGCTCGACGAGCCGCTCGGCGCGCTCGACCTCAAGCTCCGTCGTGAGATGCAGATCGAGCTCAAGCAGATCCAGAACGAGGTCGGCCTGACCTTCCTCCACGTCACGCACGACCAGGAGGAGGCCATGACCATGGCCGACACCGTGGCCGTCATGAACAAGGGGCGGATCGAGCAGCTCGGCGCGCCCGAGGAGCTCTACGAGCTGCCGCGCACCGCGTTCGTCGCCAACTTCCTGGGCCAGTCGAACCTGTTCACCGGCCCCGTCGTGGCGTCGAAGGGCGACACGATCATCGTGGATGTCGCGGGCACCAAGGTCGAGGTCCCCAAGGACCGCTCCCAGCGCCACGCCGGCGTCGTCACGATCGGCGTCCGCCCGGAGAAGCTGCTCCTGCACACGTCGGCCCCCGCGCCGGCGTCGGGGGTCAACGTGCTCGGCCCGGGCCGAATCCTCGACGTGTCGTTCACCGGCGTGAGCACCCAGTACCTCATCGACATCCCCGGGGCGGGCGTCGTCACCCTGTTCGCGCAGAACATGGTGTTCGGCCCCGTCGTGCACACCGGCGCCGAGGTGTGGGTCTCGTGGCACACCGGCTACGGGTTCGGTCTCGCCGACGCCCCGGAGGAGTCGGGGGAGGAGTCCGCCGGCACCCCGGGCGAGGCGCCCTCCGGATCGGACGACTGACGTGGCATTCGGCGCGTTCGGCGGAACCCCCGCAGCGACGCCCACGGCGGCATCACCCCGGCGGCGCAGCCCCATCGCGCTGCTCCTGCTGCTGCCCGGCCTCGCCTACCTCGCCCTGTTCTTCCTCGTCCCGCTCGTCAACCTCGTCATCACGAGCCTCAAGGTGCCCGACTACATGGGCGACTTCGGGGAGTACACGTACGGGTTCAACTGGCAGATCTACGGCGAGGTGATCTGGCAGTACCGCTTCATCATCCTACGCTCGTTCGGCTACGCCCTCGCGGCGACGGTGCTCGCGCTCGCGATCGGCTACCCGCTCGCGTACTTCATCGGCGTGAAGCTGCGGCGGTTCCCGCTGCTGCAGGCGCTCGCGCTGACGCTCGTGATCGCGCCGTTCTTCATCTCGTTCCTGCTGCGGACGCTGGCCTGGCGCCAGATCCTCAGCGACGAGGGGCCGGTGCTGACGTTCCTGCAGAGCCTGTCGATCCTGCCGCCGGACGCCCAGTTCACCGGCACCCCGGCGGCGGTCATCTTCGGTCTGACCTACAACTTCATCCCGTTCATGACCCTGCCGATCTACACCTCGCTGAGCGCGCTCGACCTGCGCTACCTCGAGGCCGGCGGCGACCTCTACGCGAGCCCGGCGACGACGTTCTTCCGGGTGACGCTGCCGCTGTCGCTCCCGGGCGTGGTGTCGGGCACGCTGCTCACATTCATCCCGGCTGCGGGCGACTACGTCAACGCGAGTCGCGACTTCCTGGGCAGCACCGACACGTCGATGATCGGCAACGTCGTCGAGGCGCAGTTCCTGAGCCTCGGCAACTATCCGGTGGCGGCGACGCTGTCGATCGTCCTCATGGCGGCGATCCTGCTGATCGTCGGCCTCTACGTACGGTTCGTCGGAACGAAGGATCTGGTGTGAAGCGGGGGATCAGGTTCGGCGTCGGGTCGTGGGGACTCGGCATCTACGCCGTGCTCGCGCTCGTGTTCCTGCTGGTGCCGATCGTCTACACGATCGTCTACTCGTTCAACGACTACCGGCGCACCAACATCGTCTGGCGCGGCTTCACGTGGGACAACTGGCTCGGCGTCTGCAACGTGCAGGACGTCTGCTCGGCGTTCGGCAACAGCATCCTCGTCGGCGCCGTCGCGACGCTCGCGGCGACCGCGATGGGCACGGCGATCGCGATCGCCCTCGTGCGCTACCGCTTCCGCTTCCGCGGCAGCACGGCACTCCTGCTGTTCCTGCCGATGGCGACCCCCGAGGTCGTCCTCGGCGCGGGCCTCGCGGCGCAGTTCCTCACCGCGGGCGTGCCGAAGGGCATCGGGACGATCATCCTGGCGCACACGATGTTCTGTATCTCGTTCGTCGTGGTGACGGTGCGCGCCCGCGTGGCGAGCCTCGATCCGGCGCTCGAGGAGGCGGGTCGCGACCTCTACGCGAGCCCCGGCCAGGTGTGGTGGCGGGTGACCTTCCCGCTCCTGCTCCCGGGCATCATCGCGGCGGCGCTGCTGTCGTTCGCGCTGTCGTTCGACGACTTCATCATCACCAACTTCAACTCGGGTGCGGCGTACACCTTCCCCAAGTACGTGTACATCAACGCCTCGAAGGGCATCCCGGCCGAGGCGAACGTCATCGCGACGATCGTGTTCGTGCTCGCGATCGTCCTCGTCGTCGCGAGCCAGCTCGCGGCCGCCGCCCGGCGCAAGAAACTGGCAGGCAGATAGGTCATGTTCTCCGACCGCGCGCGACTCGGCGCGCTCCTCGACGATGAGGCCCGGCTCTTCTCGGAGCTGCACCCGGAGTCCGAGCGGCTCTGGCGGGAGGCCTTCCCGCACCTCGCCGAAGGCGTTCCGATGCTCTGGATGCTCAAGTGGCCGGGTGGCTGGCCCATCCACGTCGCGAGCGCGAAGGGCGCGCACGTCACCGACGTCGACGGCATCGACTACGTCGACCTGTGCCTCGGCGACACCGGGGCGATGGTCGGGCACGCGCCGGATGCGTCCGTCGCGGCGCTGACGGCGCAGCTGCAGCGCGGCTCGACGTTCATGCTGCCGACGGAGCACGCGGGCCGGGCGGCGGCGATCCTCGGGGAGCGCTTCGGGGTGCCGCGCTGGCAGTTCACACTCACCGCGACCGACGCCAACCGGCACGTGCTGCGCTACGCCCGCGCCGTGACCGGCCGGCCGAAGGTGCTCGTGATCGACCACTGCTACCACGGCACCGTCGACGAGGCGTACGCGACCCTCGACGACTCGGGCGCGGTCGTCGCCCGGCGCGGCAACATCGGCGCCCCGGTGCCGCTCGACGCCACCACCGTCGTCGTGCCGTTCAACGACATCCCGGCGCTCGAAGCCGCGCTCGCGTCGCGCGAGGTCGCCGCGGTGCTCATCGAGCCGGCGATGACCAACGTCGGCATCGTGCTGCCCGAGGACGGCTGGCACGACGCCGTGCGCGCGGCGTGCGACGCGACGGGCACGCTCCTCGTGATCGACGAGACCCATACGATCTGCGCGGGTCCCGGCGGGATGACCGGCCGCGACGGGCTGCGCCCCGACGCCGTCGTGCTCGGCAAGACGATCGCCGGCGGCGTGCCCGCGGGGGCGTTCGGGATGACCGAGGACTTCGCGGCGCGCGTGCACGCGTTCCTCGACCCGGACGGCGACGGCATGGAGGACATCGACGTCGGCGGCGTCGGCGGCACCCTCGCGGCGAACGCACTGTCGCTCGCCGGAATCGTCGCGACGCTCGGCGAGGTGCTCACCCCCGAGGTGTTCCCCGGCATGATCGACCGCGCGACGGAGTGGACCACGGGCGTGCAGGGGGTCATCGACGAGTTCGGAGTGCCCTGGCAGGTGACCCGGTTGGGATGCCGCGCCGAGTACTCGTTCCGCCCCACCCCGCCGCGCGACGGCCGCGAGGCGGCGGATGCCGACGACTTCGAGCTTCAGCAGTTCCTGCACCTCTTCGCGCTCAACCGCGGGGTGCTCATGACGCCGTTCCACAACATGGCGCTCATGAGCCCGGCGACGACGAGCGAGGACGTCGTGCGGCACACCGCGATGTTCCGCGAGGCGGTCGCCGCGCTCGTCGGCTGAGCCCGCGCATCCCGGTCGGCGCCGGGAGGGGGTTGGATGGAGTCATGGTCATCGCCGTCGTCGCCTCCGCCTACACCGGCCCCTCCGCCGTCGACACCGTCGAGGTGGACTCCCGCCCGCCGGGCGAGGGTCAGGTCGTCGTCGCGGTGCGCGCCGCCGCCCTCAACCCGTGGGACCTCAAGGTCACCAAGGGCTACGCGGGCTCCGACCCGGCGAAGCTGCCCGTGCGGCTCGGCAGCGAGGCGGCGGGCGTCGTCACGGCGGTCGGGGAGGGCGCGGTCGGGCTCGACGGCATCCGCCTGGAGGTGGGCGACGAGGTCTACGGGCACCGGCTCGCGGGCGCGCAGGCGAGCGAGCTGACGGTGCCGGGCGACCGCCTCATCCGCAAGCCCGCGCACGCCTCGTTCGCCGAGGCGGCGGGGCTGCTCTCCACGGGGACGACGGCGGTGCACGCGCTCGAGTCGGTCGAGGTCGGCGAGGGCGACGTCGTCCTTCTGCACGGTGCGAGCGGGGGAGTGGGCCGCATGGTCGCGCAGTTGGCTCTCCGGCGGGGCGCCCGGGTGATCGGCACGGCCTCCGCGGGTCGGCACGCGGAACTCGCGGCGCTCGGGGTGGAGCCCGTCGCGTACGGCGAGGGCCTCGCCGCCCGGGTGGTCGAGCTGGCCCCCGGAGGCGTGGATGCCGCGATCGACACCGTCGGCACCGACGAGGCGCTCGAGGTGTCGCTGCGGATGCTGAGCGACCCGGCACGGTTCGTCACGATCGTCAACTTCGCGGCATCCCTCGCGGCGGGCGGTCAGGCGATCGGCGGCGGTCCGGGCGCGGACCCCGGGCGCGAGGTGCGCGCCGCCGCCCAGTCGACGCTCGCGGCCCTGTTCGAGGACGGCGCCCTCGCCGTCGAGGTCTCCCGCGAGTTCCCGCTCTCCCAGGCGCGCGACGCCTACGCCTTCCTCGACGAGGGCCACGCCGGCGGCAAGGTCGTCCTCATCCCCTGAGGCGCGACACCTGTTTGCCGAGTCGCGGCCTTTCGCCGCGACTCGGGCTGAAACGTGGCGGAAGTCCGCGACTCGGCGGAAAGGGCGGGAGGGGGCTGCGCGGGGGCTGCGCGGGCTTACGGCGTAAGGATGCGCAGGCGGGTCGGCGGGATCAGGCGGCGAGGGCGGCGAAGCACTCGTCGAGCACGGCCACGGCATCCGCGATCTGCTCGTCGGTGATCGCGAGGCTCGGCAGGAAGCGCAGGACGTTGCCGTAGGTGCCCGCGGTGAGCACGAGGAGTCCCTGCTGCGCGGCCGCGGCGGCGATCGCCGAGACGGCGTCGGCACGCGGCGCGTGGGTCGCCGGGTCGGCGAGCTCGATCGCGATCATCGCGCCGACGCCGCGCACCTCGGCGATGACCGGGTACTTGGCCTTGAGGCCCTCGAGGGCGGGCTTGAGCGCCTTCTCGATGCGTGTCGCCTCGGCGAGGAGACCGTCCGACTCGATGCGGTCGAACACGGCGATCGCGGCGGCGCACGCGACGGGGTTGCCGCCGAAGGTGCCGCCGAGGCCGCCGGGCTGGGCGGCGTCCATGATCTCGGCGCGGCCCGTGACGCCGGCGAGCGGGAGGCCGCCCGCGATGCCCTTCGCCGAGAGCACCATGTCGGGCACGAGGCCGAAGTGCTCCGACGCGAAGTACGCGCCCGTGCGGGCCATGCCCGACTGGATCTCGTCGGCGATGAACACGATGCCGTTGGCGGTGCACCACTCCTGGAGCGCCGGGAGGTAGCCGTCGGCGGGCACGACGAAGCCGCCCTCGCCCTGGATCGGCTCGACGACGAGACACGCGAGGTCGGCGGCGCCGACGGTCTTCTCGAGGTACGCGATGGTGCGCGCGGCCGCCGCCTCGCCGGAGAGCCCGTCGTGCAGCGGGTAGGAGTTCGGGGCGCGGTAGACGTCGCCGGCGAACGGCCCGAAGCCGAGGGCGTACGGCATCGCCTTGAAGTTCATCGCCATCGTGAGGTTGGTGCGGCCGTGGTACGCGTGCTCGAGCACGGCGACTCCCGGGCGGCCGGTGTACTTGCGGGCGATCTTGACGCCGTTCTCGACGGCCTCGGCGCCGGAGTTCACGAGCACCGTCTTCTTCGCGAAGTCGCCGGGCGTGTGCTGGGCGAGCAGTTCCGCGACGCGGACGTACTCCTCGTACGGGGTGATGGTGAAGAGCGTGTGGATGACGTCGCCCAGCTGCTCGCGCGCGGCGGCGACGACGGCGCCGTCGGTGTGCCCGATCGTGGTGACGCCGATGCCGGCGCCGAAGTCGAGGAAGGCGTTGCCGTCGACGTCGACGAGGACCGCGCCGTGCGCCTTCTCGATGAAGACCGGGAGGGCCGACGAGACGCCGTCGGACACGACCGCCTGTCGTCGGGCCTGCAGCTCGATCGAGCGCGGCCCGGGGATCGCGGTCACCACCTTGCGTCCGGTCGGAACTACGGTGGGGGCGAGCGTGTCGGTCATGGTTGCGAGTCTAGAACCGGCCGCGGAGGGGAAGGTGCGGCGGATGGATGCCACTCACCGGTTCGTGGCCGACCTGCGCTGGACGGGCGACCGGGGCTCCGGCACGAGCGGGCCGCGCGACTTCGGCCGCGACCACGTGGTGTCGGTCGCCGGCAAGCCCGACATCCTCGGCTCGGCGGCCCGCGTGTTCCACGGCGACGTCGACCGCTGGAACCCCGAGGAGCTGCTCGTCGCGGCCCTCGCCCAGTGCCACATGCTGAGTCTGCTCTACGTCGCGACCCGCACCGGCGTCGTCGTGACGGCCTACGAGGATGCCGCCGAGGGCGTGCTGGAGACCTCGCCCGACGGGTCCGGCCGCTTCCGCGAGGTCGTGCTGCGCCCGCGCGTCGGGTTCGCCGCGCCGCCGCCGGATGCCGCGGCGCTCCACGAGGAGGCGCACCGGCTGTGCTTCATCGCGAACTCGGTGAACTTCCCCGTCCGGGTCGAGCCCGCCGACTGACGCGGGCACGCCACGTCGGCTAGGGGTCGACCGTCTCGGCGCCGTCGCGCGCGTCGAGCGCGCTGTACAGCTCGGCGTAATCGGTATCCAACTCGGTGAGTTCGGCGACGAGGTCGTTGTAGTGCGCGATCTGCCGATCGATCGCCGTCCGCTCCGCCTCCAGCCGCTCGCTGCGGTCGACGAGCACGGCCCGCTCGGCCTCGAACTGCGCGAGCGAGGAGAACCCGCCGGTCTCGGCGCGCCGGTTGAACGCGGCGACGTCGGCGTTGAACGCGTCGAGCGTGCGCTCGTACCGGGCGATGCGCGCGTCGAGGATCGGGTCGAGCTCCTCGATCTCGGCGACGAGCTCCTCGATGCGGGCCTGGATCTCGCGGAACAGGGCCGTCGCCTGCTCGTTGAGCGCGACGACGAGCGAGCGGTCGTCGAAGTAGCGCGCGTAGTGCGCCTCGAGTTCGGGATCCAGGCCGGCGAACTCGGTGCCCAGCCGCGAGTGCCACTCGCTCGCCAGCTGGGGCGCCGCGTAGTGGGCGATGTCGGCGAACACCGGGTGGTCCTCCGGCAGCCGGGCGACGGCGGCGTCGACGAGGGCGTCGACGCGCTCGCGCTCCTCGCGGGTGAGCCGCTCGTAGGCGGCGTGCAGCATCTCGTGCGCCGCCGTCACCTCGACGGTGCCGGCGAGCCGGGAGTCGGTGACGGCGTAGACGTAGATGTCGCCGTTCGCGTAGCAGCCGAGCACGGCGCCGCCCTCGAGCGGGCAGTGCTGCACGAATGCGTCGTCATCCTCGACGGCGGGGGTGGAGGCGCGGTAGACCAGTTCGCCGAACTCGCTCATCCCCGTGGCCCGGGCGATCGCCGCGACGTCGTCGGGGATCGGCTCGGCCCACGCGACGTAGGCGTCGTGCAGGTACTGGGTTCGCTCGGGCGTCCAGGTGACGGCCACTCCCGTCCCGGCGCCGGCGACCGCGAGGGCCGTGACGCCGAGCAGGGCGGGCCACACCCGCATCGTCAGGCGAGCTTCCCGAGCGCCTCTTCCATGACCGACGCGGCGTCGTCGATGAGCTCCTCGCTGATCACGACGCTCGGCATGATGCGCAGCACCGAGTCCCACGATCCGGCGTCGAGCGGGATGACGCCGTTCGCGGTCGCGTGCTTGAGCACCGCGCTGAGGGCCTCGGGGTTCGGGTCCTTGGTGCCGGGCTTGACGAGTTCGACGCCGAACATGGCGCCCTTGCCGCGCACCTCGCCGACGACGCCGAAGCGGTCGGCCCAGTCGCCGATGCGCGCCTGCAGCGCGCGCTCGACGCGCTGCGCCTCGCCGATCAGGTCGTCGCGCTCGATGATCTCGAACACCTTGAGGGCCGCCGCGGTCGAGACCGGGTTGCCGCCGAAGGTGCCGCCGATGCCGCCCGGCTGGACGGCATCCATGATCTCGGCCTTGCCGGTCACGGCGGCGAGCGGGAAGCCGCCCGCGATGCCCTTCGCGCTCGTCACGAGGTCGGGCACGACGCCGTGGTGCTCGATCGAATACCACGCGCCCGTGCGGGCGATGCCGGCCTGGATCTCGTCGGCGACGAAGACGATGCCTTCGCGCTCGCAGAACTCCTTGATCGCCGCGAAGTAGCCGGGGGCGGGGATGATGATGCCGCCGTCGCCCTGGATCGGCTCGGCGAAGAACGCGGCCACCTCCGAGGCGCCGATGTGCGTGACGATGTAGTCGATCGTCTTCGCCGCGGCCTCCTCGCCGGAGAGCCCGTCGCGGAACGGGTAGGAGATCGGCACCGAGTACAGCTCGCCGGGGAACGGCCCCATGCCGGCGCGCTCCGGCCACGGGCGGTAGGTCATCGCCATCGTGAGGTTGGTGCGGCCGTGGAAGGCGTGGTCGAGCGAGACGATCGCGCGGCGGCCGGTGTACTTGCGGGCGATCTTGACGGCGTTCTCGACCGCCTCCGCGCCGGAGTTGACGAGGATCGAGTGCTTCTCGAAGTCGCCGGGGGTGATCTCGGCGAGCTTCTCGGCGACGCGCACGTAGTTCTCGTACGGCGTGACGGTGAAGAGCGTGTGGGTGAGCTTGCGGGCCTGCTCGGCCGCGGCCTCCGCGACCTCGGGGTTCGCGTGACCGATCGTGGTGACGCCGATGCCGCAGCCGAGGTCGACGAGCTGGTTGCCGTCGACGTCGACGAGGATCGCGCCGGAGCCGTGGTCCATGTAGATGTTGGCGAGAGTGCCGGCGCCGCGGCTGACCGAGGCGACGCGCCGCTCCTGGAGGGCCACGGACTTCGGTCCGGGCAGTTCGGTCACGAGCTTGCGCTCCTGCGGCACGCTGAATCCCATACCGTCAGCCTACGGCGGTGTCTGCGGAGCGTCAGGGAGGATGGGACGGTGCCGTACCGGGGGATCCGCCTTCTCGTCGCGCTCGCGGCGGCCGTCCTGGTCGCCGGTTGCGCCGTCCGACCCGTCGCGCTGCCGACGCCCGAGCCCACGCCGACCGACGGCTGCCCCGCGCCGGGCGCCGCGTCGGAGGCCGTGTCGGTGAGCGGCGAGCTCGGCGCCGCGCCGATCATCGTCGCGAGCGGCCCGTTCGCGGTCGACCGCGTCGAGCGCTCGGTGCTCGTCGAGGGCACGGGGGAGGAGGTCGCCCCCGGCGACCTGGTGAGCGTCGCCTTCACCCTCCTCAACGGCACGACGGGCGACCGGTCGCCGGGCACTGCGCGCGTGCGCGTGCTCGTCGAGGAGGGGGCGACGCTGCCCGGGCTGCTCGACCTGCTCGAGTGCGCGACCGTCGGCAGCCGCCTCGTCGGCGTCGTGCCCGCGGAGGCGGCGTTCGGCTCCGTCGGCCAGCCCGACCTCGCGATCGGCCCCGACGACGACGTCGTCTTCGTCGTCGACGTTCTCGATGTCGTCGCGCTCCAGGCGGAGGGCACCGCCGCCGAGCTGCCCGCGGGCTTCCCGGCGCTCGACCTCGCCTTCGCCGCCGACGGCCGGCCGCGCGTCGGCATCCCGGACGCCAAAGCCCCGAAGAAGCTCACCTGGGCGCCGCTCATCGTCGGCACCGGCGACGAGGTCGGCCCGGACGACGAGTTCCTCGTGCAGTTCCAGGCCGTCAACTGGCGCACCGGCGAGGTGTTCGACGAGACCTGGGGGGATGCGCCGCGCTCCCTGCTGAGCATCGTGCCGGGCGTCGACAAGGCGATCGCCGCGAGCACCGTCGGCTCCCGGCTCGTGGTCATCGCGCCGCCGTCGGCAGGCTACGGCCGCGAGGGCGCTCCCAGTTTCGGGGTGCGGCCCACCGATACGGTGGTCTTCGTGGTCGACATCCTGGCCACCACTCCGCCGCCGGCGTGACCCGGCCAGCCGAAGGACATCCCCCCGTGCGTCGTACCGCCCTCGCCCTGCCGATCGCCCTCGCCTCCGTCGTCGCGCTCGCGGCCTGCGCCGCGCCCGCGCCGACAGAGCCGACCGAGCCGGGCGAGACCCCGGTCTCGTCGAACGGGATCTGCGACACCCCCGGCGGCGACGCCGTCGCGGCCGTGTCCGTCTCGGGCGACTTCGGCGCCGAGCCGGACGTCGCGTTCGAGGGCGACCTGACGGTCACGACGACCCAGCGCGCCGTCGTCATCGAGGGCACGGGCGACGCGACCGAGGAGGGCGACGTGATGAACGTCGCGTTCACGGTGATCAACGCCACCACGGGGACGACCATCGACGCCTACGGCTACGACGAGGACCAGAACGCCCAGTTCACCGCCGACACCGCGGTCCAGCTCGAGGGCATCGCGCGCTCCGTCGCGTGCCTGCCGGTCGGCACGCGCGTCGCGAGCGTCGTCCCGCCCGCCGAGGGCTTCGGCCCGAACGGCAGCCCGGACCTCGGCATCGGCGCGGACGACATGCTCATCTTCGTCATCGACATCGAGAGCGTCGTGCCGACCCGCGCCTGGGGCGTCGACCAGCCGGCGCCGGAGGGTCTTCCCCCGGTGACGCTCGACGCGTCGGGCGTGCCGAGCATCCGGATCCCCGCGGGCGACGCGCCGGCCGACCTCCGCATCGGAGTGCTCAAGCTCGGCGACGGCCCCGTCGTCGGCGACGCCGACACCGTGACGATCCAGTACCACGGCGTGAAGTGGTCGGACGGCTCGGTGTTCGACCAGAGCTGGCCGTCGCCGACCTCGTTCTCGGTGCAGGGCGTCGTCAAGGGCTTCAGCGCCGCGCTCATCGGCCAGACGGTCGGCTCGCAGGTCATCGTCTCGATGCCGCCGTCGCTCGGCTACGGCGAGGCGGGCACGTCGACCCACCCGCTCGCGGGCGAGACGCTCGTCTTCGTCATCGACATCCTCGAGACGACGGCGGGCTGACCCGGAGTCTCCGGCAGGCCGCGCGGATAGCCTGAGTCCATGCGTCGTCGCGTCATCGTGCTCGGGTCGACGGGGTCGATCGGCACCCAGGCGCTCGACGTGCTCCGGGCGAACCCGGAGCGCTTCGAGCTGGTCGGGCTCGCCACCGGCAGCAATCGCGGGATGCTCGAGCAGCAGGGTGCCGAGTTCGGCGTCGACCGGCTCGCCCTCGGCGTCGACGAGGCCGTGCAGCTCGTGCGCGACACCCCCGCGGATGTCGTGCTCAACGGCATCACGGGTTCCGTCGGGCTCGCGCCCACGCTCGCCGCGCTCGAGGCCGGGGCGACCCTCGCGCTCGCCAACAAGGAGAGCCTCATCGTCGGCGGCGACCTCGTGCGCGCCGCGGCGGCCCCCGGGCAGATCGTGCCGGTCGACTCGGAGCACTCCGCGCTCGCGCAGGCGCTGCGCTCCGGGACGGCGGACGAGGTGCGCCGGCTCGTGCTGACGGCATCCGGCGGGCCGTTCCGCGGTCGGCGACGCGAGGATCTGGCGACGGTGACCCCCGCCGAGGCGCTCGCGCACCCGACGTGGGACATGGGCCTCATGGTGACCACCAACTCGGCGACCCTCGTCAACAAGGGGCTCGAGGTCATCGAGGCGCACCTGCTGTTCGACGTGCCCTACGAGCGCATCGACGTCGTCGTGCACCCGCAGTCGATCGTGCACTCGATGGTCGAGTTCACCGACGGCTCGACCCTCGCCCAGGCCTCGCCGCCCGACATGCGCCTGCCGATCTCGCTCGGCCTCGCCTGGCCGGAGCGCGTGCCCGGCGTCGGGGTGCCGCTGGACTGGACGCGCGCCCAGTCGTGGACCTTCGAGCCGCTCGACGAGGCGGCCTTCCCCTCGGTCGCGCTCGCCAAGCGCGTCGGAACCGCCGGCGCGACCTACCCCGCGGTGTTCAACGCCGCCAACGAGCAGGCCGTCGCCGCCTTCCACGCGGGGCGCATCGGCTTCCTCGACATCGTCGCGACCGTCGAGCGCGTCGTCGACCGCCACGAGCCCGCCCCGATGACCCTCGACGGCGTCCTCGCCGCCGAGGCTTGGGCGCGGGCCGAGGCGGATGCCATCCTGAGCGCATGAGCCTTCGTCGCCTCTCCGCCGCACTGCTGCTCGGCGCCGCCCTCGTCGTCGCCCCGGCGGTCCCCGCGGGGGCGTGCGCGTGCGGCGGGCTCGCCCCGACCCCGGGTTCCGACGTCGAGGTGGGGGAGGAGCGCGCGATCGTCTCCTGGCAGGACGGCGTCGAACAGCTCGACGTGCTCCTCGGGGTGCTCAGCTCCGACACCGAGACCGGGCTCGTCTTCCCGACCCCGTCGCCGGCGACGGTGAGCCTCGGCGACCGCGCCGACTTCGACGCGATCGGCCGCGTCATCCAGCCGACGCGCGTCGAGGAGTACGACTGGTGGGCGGTGCCGAACGAGGGCTCCGCCGGGAGCGCCCCGCCCGAGGTGCTCGACCGCGTCCAGCTCGGCCCGATCGAGGCCGTCACGCTCGCCGCGTCCGACTCGGCGGGGCTGGCGGCCTGGCTCGACGAGAACGGCTATGGCCTCTCCGCCGAGGTCGAGGAGCTGCTGCAGGGCTACGTGGAGCGCGGCTGGTACTTCGTCGCGCTGCGCATCACCGGCGACGAGCCCCTCGACGGCGGCCTCGATCCGATCCGCTTCCGGTTCGAGTCCGAGCAGCTCGTCTACCCGCTCGAACTGTCGCGCGCCGCGACCAACCCGCAGACCGTGCGGCTCTACGTCGCCGCCGACCACCGCCAGCGCGTCGAGTTCACGAGCGGGGGCATCCCGGCCGGCGCCTTCGTGTCATGGGCCGCGCCCATCACGGGCACCGAGATCGCCGGACTCGGCGACTACCTCACGGTGTTCGAGATGTACTTCTTCGAGCCGTCGACGGGCATCCTCGGCGACCTCGTCTTCTCCGACGCGCTGAGCGACGACACGACCGGCACGGAGCACCGCGTGACGATCCCTCTGGCGTTCGGCGGCATCCCGCTCGGCTGGGTGGCTGTGGGCGTCGGGGTGTTCCTGGTGATCCTCGTGCTGGCCTACGTCGGCTCGGCGCGGGGTCCCCGTCGACCGGCGCGGACACCCAGCTCCGCTGCCGTACGCTGACCGGGTGGAATCCGCCCTGCTCTATCTGCTCGGCGTGGTCATCGTCGTCGTCGGGCTGATCCTCTCGATCGGACTCCACGAGATCGGCCACCTCGTCCCGGCGAAGAAGTTCGGCGTTCGCGTCGGCCAGTACATGATCGGCTTCGGCCCCACCGTGTTCTCGCGGAAGGTCGGCGAGACCGAGTACGGCGTCAAGGCGATCCCGCTCGGCGGCTACATCTCCATGGCCGGAATGTATCCGCCCGCGAAGACCGGCGGCAAGGCCCGCACGGCCTCCACCGGGTTCTTCGACACGCTCGTGCAGGAGGCGCGCGAGGTCTCGCGGGAGGGCATCCCGGAGGGCCAGGAGGACCGCGTCTTCTACAAGCTCCCCGTGCTCAAGCGCATCGTCGTCATGCTCGGCGGGCCGGTCATGAACCTGCTGCTGGCGTTCGTGTTCTTCACGATCGCGATCTGCGGCTTCGGCGTCCCCGGCGCGAGCACGACCGTCGGGTTCGTGGTCGAGTGCGCCCTGCCGGCGACGACGACGCAGACGGAGTGCGAGCCGGGCGACCCGGCGGCCCCGGCGGCGGAGGCGGGCATCCGCCCGGGCGACGTGCTGGTGAGCATCGACGGCGAGCCGATCACCGAGTGGGTGCAGTCGACCGTCATCATCCGCGACTCCGCGGGGAAGACGATCGACGTCGTCGTCGAGCGCGACGGCGAGCAGCTGACCTTCCCGGTGACCCCGATGCTGCTCGAGCGCTACGACCTCGACGACCCGGAGAAGGTCGTGCAGGTCGGCTATCTCGGCATCGGCCCGGCGACGGAGCTGCAGCCGCAGCCGATCACCGAGGTGCCGCCGTTCGTGTGGGACAGTTCGGTGCGCCTCGGCGAGCTCATCCTGACGCTTCCGGTGCGCCTGGGCGGACTGGTCGTCGACCTCGTGAACGGCGACGAGCGCGACCCGGACGGACCGGTGAGCATCGTCGGCGTCGGGCGTCTCGCGGGCGAGATCACGAGCCTCGACGCACCGGTCGCGGAGCGCGCCGTGACGGTCATCTCGCTGCTCGGCGGGCTCAACCTCGCGCTCTTCCTGTTCAACCTGCTGCCGCTGCTGCCGCTCGACGGCGGCCACGTCGCCGGCGCGCTCGTCGAGGGCGCGCGGCGGGGGATCGCACGACTGCGCGGCAAGCCTGACCCCGGCCCGATCGACACGGCGAAGTTCGTGCCGGTGACCCTCGTCGTCACGGTCCTGCTGGGCACGATGAGCGTCTTCCTCATCGTGATGGACATCGTGAACCCGATCAGCCTGTTCTGACGCCGAGCAGCTGCGGGCGCACCTCGTCGAGGCGCTCGCGCAGCGCCGCGAGGTAGGCCGAGACGAGCGGCAGGCGGTAGACGTCCGGCGGGGCGACGAGCCAGTACGGCAGGCGCGGCGCGACCTCCTCGCGGAGCACGCGCACGAGACCGGGATCCTGGTCGGCGAGGAACGCGGGCAGCAGGCCGTACCCCGCGCCGGCGCGCGTCGCGGCGACGTGGACGAAGACGTTGGTGCTCGACACCGCGTCGGCCATGTCGGGGATGCGGTGGCGGGCGTCGTCGAGGGAGTCGACCTGGAGCAGCGACTCGATGAAGTACACGAGCGGCTTCCCCTCGAGGTCGGCGGCGCTGCGCGGTTCGCCGTGCTCGGCGAGATACCCGGGGGAGGCGTAGATCCCGAGTTCGTACTCGGCGAGCCGCACGGCCTGGGCGCGGCGCACTTCGGGCCGGCCGACGACGACCTCGAGGTCGACGCCCGAGCGGTGCACGGCGGCCTGCCGCGTCTGGGCGACGATCTCGAGGGAGACGCCGGGATGCCGCTCCCGCAGCCGGGCCATCGCCGGCGCCGCGACGAAGGCGCTGAACCCGTCGGTCGCGGAGAGGCGGATGACGCCCGCGAGTTCGCCGCCGCCCTCGTCGAGTGCCGCGATCGCCGCCTGCACCGCCTCGCCCGCCGCGGCCGCGCGCTCGCCGAGGGCGGTGAGCCGCCAGCCGTCGCTGCCGCGGGCGAGGACGGGGCCGCCGAGTGCGACCTCGAGGGCTTCGATGCGCCGTCCGACGGTGGTGTGGGTGACGCCGAGTTGCCGCGCGGCGGTCGTGTAGCGGCCGGAACGGGCGACGGCGAGGAGCACGAGCAGGTCGTCGGCGACGGGGACGGCGGACGAGAACTGTGCGGTCATGTGTGCACGATTGCACAGTTTTCGGCGTAGATCATCCGCCGGATTCGAAATAGCGTGCAAGAAGTGCCGCTCGGCGGTGCCCCGCAATCCTTCTACGGCAGCAGGAAAGGCCTACACATGCGAAAGCTCACTCTCGCGCCCGCGGTTCTCGCGGGAACCGCGCTTCTTCTCGCGGGGTGCGCCCCCGCTCCCGGCGGCGGCGCGGAGGCCGGCGCCCCGGTGCCCGTCGCGATCATCACCTCGCAAACCGGCCCGCTCGCCGCCTACGGCGAGGCCTACATCGCCGGCTTCGAGGCCGGCCTCGACTACGCGACCGACGGGACCGGCACGGTCGACGGCCGCGAACTCGACATCACCTACCTCGACGACGCGGGCGACGCCGACAAGGCCGTCACCGTCGCGAAGGACGTCATCGGCCAGGGCACCCAGATCGTCGCCGGCACCGCGTCGTCCGGCATCGCCCTCGCCCTCGCCGAGCAGGCCGCGCAGAACAAGATCCTCTACATCGCAGGCCCGGCCGCCGCCGACGCGGTCACCGGCGTCAACGCGTACACCTTCCGCTCCGGCCGCCAGACGTTCCAGGACGTCGCGACCTCGGGCACCTTCATCGGCGACCCGGCCGGCAAGAGCGTCGTCGTGTTCGCGCAGGACACCGCGTTCGGCCAGGGCAACGCCGCCGCCGTCGACGCGGTCCTCGGCGGCCAGGGCGCGACCGTGACGAGCGTGCTCGTCCCCGAAGACGCGACCGAGTTCACCCCGTTCGCGCAGCAGGTGCTCGACTCGGGCGCCGACCTCGTGTTCGTCGCCTGGGCGGGCGCCACCTCCGGCGCGATGTGGCAGTCGCTCAGCCAGCAGGGCGTGTTCGAGTCGATGCCGGTCGTGACCGGACTCGGCGACGTCTCGACCTACGGCGCCTACGGCGAGGCGAGCGAGTCGATCTCGTTCCTGTCGCACTACTTCGGCGGCGCCGCCGGCACCGAGGCGGAGAAGGCGATGATCGCGTTCCTCGAGAAGGGCGGCCACCAGGCCGACCTGTTCTCGCCGGACGGCTTCACCGCCGCGCAGATGATCGTGCAGGCCGTGCGCGAGGGCGGCGACACCGTCGACGGGATGATCGCGGCCCTCGAGGGCTGGTCGTTCGACGGCGTCAAGGGTTCGTACACGATCCGCGCCGAGGACCACGCGCTCATCCAGCCGATGTTCCAGGCGAAGCTCGTGGCCGACGGCTCGTCGTTCGTGCCGCAGCTCGTGAAGCCCGTCGACGCGGGCACCGTCGCCCCGCCGGTCGCCGGCTGACGGGAGAACCCAGCGTGACCGCTCCGCCCGTGCTCGCCGTCGAGCACCTCGGCCTCCAGATCGGGGGCGCGCGCATCATCGATGACGTGTCGCTCTCGATCCCCCGGGGAGAGATGCTCGGCGTGATCGGCGCCAACGGCGCCGGCAAGACGACCCTGTTCAACCTCGTCTCGGGAGTGCTCAGCCCCACCGCGGGCCGCATCCTGCTCGACGGGAGGGACGTCACGTCGGACCCGGTCGATCGGCGGGCGCGGGCGGGGCTGGGTCGCACGTTCCAGACCTCCAACCTGCTCGCGGGCGTCTCGACGCTCGAGAACGTCCGGCTCGCGGCGCAGGCCGCGCTCGGCGGATCGCTCTCGCCGTTCCGCGCCCCGCGCCGCGGCGATGAGGCCTCGCGCATCGCCGTCGAGCGCCTCGAGCAGGTCGGGCTGGAACGCCACCTCACCACCCTCGCCGGGGGGCTGTCCCACGGCGACAAGCGCAAGCTGGAGATCGCGATGGTGCTCGCCGCCGACCCCGCCGTCATCCTGCTCGACGAGCCCATGGCGGGCGTCGGGTCGGGCGACGTGCCGGGACTCGTCGACCTCATCCGCCGCGTGCACACCGAGCAGGGCCGCACGGTCCTCATGGTCGAGCACCACATGGATGTCGTCCTCGGCCTGGTCGACCGCGTCGCGGTCATGCACCACGGCAAGCTGCTCGCTTGCGACACCCCGGAGGCCGTGATGGCCGACCCGGTGGTGCAGAGCGCCTACCTCGGGGAGCCGGTGTGAGCGCCGTGCTGACGGTCGCGGGACTCTCCGCGACGATCGGGACCCAGCCCGTGCTGGAGCACGTCGACCTCGAGGTGCCCGCGGGCGCGGTGACCGCCGTGCTCGGGCGGAACGGCGCCGGCAAGACGAGCACCATCAAGGCGATCCTCGGCCTCATCGGCCGTGCCGGCCGCGTCGAGCTCGCGGGGGAGCGCATCGACGGGATGCCCACCCACCGCATCGTGCAGCGCGGCGTCGGCTACGTGCCGGAGGACCGCGAGGTGTTCGGCTCGCTCACCGTCGCCGAGAACCTCCGCCTCGCCGAGCGCGACGCGGCGCCCCGCCGGGAGCTCGTCGCCGAGCTGTTCCCCGACATCGTCGCCCGCTCCGGCCAGCGCGCCGGCACCCTCTCGGGCGGCCAGCAGCAGATGGTCTCGCTCGCGCGCGCCCTGCTCAACGACAACCGCATCCTGCTCATCGACGAGCCGACGAAGGGACTCGCGCCCAAGCTCGTGACCGAGGTCGCCGTCGCGCTCGAGCGCGCCGCCGAGGTCGTGCCGATCCTGCTCGTCGAGCAGAACCTCCAGGTCGCGCGGCGGCTCGCGGCGAACGTCGTCGTCATCGAGTCCGGCCGCACGGTGCACGCCGGCCCCGCGGCGGAGTTCTTCGCCGACGAGGACCGGGTCGAGCGCCTGCTCGGGGTCCACGCGGAGGCCGCCTCGTGAGCACCGTCGTCCTGCTCCTCGTCACCGGGGTCGGTCTCGGGGCCCTCTACTTCCTCGTCGCGTCGGGCCTGTCGCTCATCTACGGCCTCATGGGCGTGCTCAACTTCGCGCACGGCTCGTTCCTCACCCTGGCCGCCTTCCTCGGCTGGGAGACGGCCCGGGCGCTCGGCGCCGACTCGTGGGGCGCGCTCGCCGCGGCCCTCGCCGTCGGTGCGGTCACGGGCGCGTTGTTCGCCGCCGCGACGGAGTACCTGCTCATCCGCCGGCTCTACGAGCGGCACATCGAGCAGGTGCTCGTCACCGTCGGACTCGCCCTCGCCTCCGTCGCCCTGTTCGACGGCATCTGGGGCACCGACCCGGAGTTCATCCGCGGTCCGGCCTGGCTCATCCAGACGACCGAGATCCTCGGCGCGCGCATCCCGAACAACCGGTTCGTGCTCATCGCGGTCGCCGCGCTCGTGCTCGTCGGGATCGTGCTCTTCCTGCGCTACACGCGGTACGGCCTCATCATCCGCGCGGGCGTCGAGAACCGCTCGATGGTGACGGCGCTCGGCATCGACGTGCGCCGCGCGTTCACCGTCGTCTTCGCGATCGGCGGGGCCGCGGCCGGCATCGGCGGCGTGCTCGCGTCGCACTACTTCGGCTACGTGTCGCCGCAACTGGGCGGGTCGCTGCTCATCTTCGCGTTCATCGTCACGGTCATCGGCGGGCTCGGGTCGCTGCCCGGAGCCGCCGTCGCCTCGGTCGTCGTCGCGGTGCTGCAGCAGTTCGCCAACTTCTACCTCGGCGGCACGGGCGACCTCGTCGTCGTGCTGCTGCTCGCCGTCGTGCTCCTCGTGCGACCGCGCGGGATGTTCGGGAGGCCCGCATGACCGCCATCCGCCGATTCCTCGCCCGGCCCGTCGTGCGCTGGGTGCTCGCGGGAGCGCTCGTCGCGTTCGCCGCGGTGCTGCCGCTGCTGAACCTCGTCATCCCGGGCGTGCTCCCGGGGGCGACGTACACGCCCGGGGCGCTCCAGGTGCTCGCGCTCGCCCTCATCTTCGCCGCGCTCGCCCTGAGCTACCACGTGCTGTTCGGCGTGACGGGGCTGCTCTCGTTCGGCCACGCGCTCTACTTCGCGATCGGCGCCTATGGGCTCGGCATCGTGCTGCAGGGCACCGGCCTCGGGCTGCTGCCGGCGATCGGGCTCACCCTCGTCATCGCGATCGTGCTCGCGACGGCGCTCGGCGCGATCAGCCTGCGGGTGAGCGGGATCTCGTTCGCGATGGTGACGCTCGCCTTCGCGCAGGCCGGGTCGGTGCTCATCCGCCGCAACCCGGCGGTCACCGGCGGCGAGGAGGGCCTCAACCTGCCCACCGGCCAGGTTCCCGACTTCCTGCTCGGCGTCGTCAACGTGCGCAACCTGTTCTGGATCGCGCTCGCCCTGCTCGTCGTCGTGTTCCTCGTCGTGCGCGCCTTCGAGCGCTCGCGGGCCGGGCACGTCGCCGCGGCGATCCGCGAGAACGAGTTGCGCGTGCGGGTGCTCGGCCTGCCGCCGTTCCCCGCGAAGCTGCTCGCCGTCGTGATCGGCGGCGTCCTCGCCGCGGTGACCGGGATGCTCTACCTGCTGCTGCAGAGCGGCGTCACGCCGCGCGCGGTGTCGGCCGACTTCACCCTCACCATCCTCGTCATCGTCGTGCTCGGCGGCGTCGGCTCCCGCTGGGGCGCCGTCATCGGCGGGATCGTGTACACCCTGCTCGACCAGCGGCTCACGGCGCTCGCCTCGTCGGACGCGATCGCGAGCCTGCCGCCCGTGCTGCGCGTGCCGCTCTCGGAGCCGCTGTTCCTGCTGGGCACCTTGTTCATCCTCGTCGTCCTCTTCCTGCCCGGGGGCATCGTCGGCCTCCCCGGCCGGATCGCCGGGCGCCGGGGCACCGACGACAGCCGGAACCGACTGGAGGAGACGACGTGAGCAACGACGCCGGGGAACTCGCGGGGCGCCGCGCCCTCGTCACCGGGGCCGCGAGCGGCATCGGCGAGGCGATCGCGCGCACCCTCGCCGCCCGCGGGGCGACGGTCCTCGTCGCCGACCTCGACGCGCCGCGCGTGGAGGCGCTCGCCGCCGAACTCGGGGGAGAGCCGTGGGCGGTCGACCTGACCGACCTCGACGCGCTCGCCGGTGCGGAACTGCGCGCCGACATCCTCGTCAACAACGCGGGCGTCCAGACCGTGTCGCCGATCGAGGACTTCGATCCGGCGCGATTCCGGATGATGATCGATCTCATGCTCACGGCGCCGTTCCTGCTCGCGCGGGCGACGCTGCCGGGGATGTACGCGAACGGCTGGGGGCGCGTCGTCAACATCTCGTCGGTGCACGGGCTGCGGGCGAGCCCCTACAAGGCCGCCTACGTCTCCGCGAAGCACGGCATCGAGGGGCTCAGCAAGGTCATCGCGCTCGAGGGCGCCCCGCACGGGGTGACGAGCAACTGCGTGAACCCCGGATACGTGCGCACGCCGCTCGTCGAGAAGCAGATCGCCGACCAGGCGCGCGTGCACGGCATCCCGGAGTCGGAGGTCGTCGAGAAGGTGATGCTCACCGAGAGCGCGATCAAGCGGCTGCTCGACCCGGGCGAGGTCGCCGACCTCGTCGCGTGGCTGTGCGGGCCGAGCGCCTCGATGGTGACGGGCACGTCGCACGTCATGGACGGCGGCTGGAGCGCCCGGTGAGCGGACCCGTCGCCGAGCCGCGCGAACTCCGCGTCCCCGTCGGGGACGGCGACCTCGTCGTCGCCGAGTTCGGGCCCGCCGACGGTCCCGTCGTGCTCGCGCTGCACGGGGTGACGTCGAGTTCGCGCGCGTGGCTCGCGCTCGCCCGGAACCTGCCGGAGGCGCGCATCCTCGCCCCCGACCTGCGCGGGCGGGGCCGCAGCCGCGACCTGCCGCCGTCAACGGGGCTGCGCCACCACGCGGAGGATCTGTCGGCGCTCGTCGACGCGCTGGGCCTCGGCCGGGTGCCGGTGGCCGGGCACTCGATGGGCGCCTTCGTCGCCGTCTCGTTCGCCGCGCGCCGCCCCGACGCCGTGGAGTCGCTCCTGCTCGTCGACGGCGGGCTCCCGCTGCCGAAGCCCGCGGGCATCCCGGACGACGGGTTGACCGCCGCCGTGCTCGGCCCTGTGCTGCGCCGGCTGGAGACCGAGTACCCCGACCGCGACGCGTACCTCGGGTTCTGGCGGTCGCATCCCGCGTTCGCGGACGACTTCGGGCCGGAGATCGCGGCGTACGCCGAGTACGACCTCGTCGGCGAGCCGCCGCACCTGCGCCCCGCGACCGCGCCCGCCGCGATCGCGGCCGACGCGCTCGAGATCTACGGCCCCGAGTGGTACCTCGACGCGCTCGCCGGTCTCGGCGTCCCGGTGCGACTGCTGCGCTCGCCGCTCGGGCTGCTCGCCGAGCCCGACGGGCTCTACGGCCACCTCGGCTCGCCGCCCGAGGCCCCGGTGCCGGTGATCGACGTGCCGGGCACCAACCACTACACGATCCTCATGACCGACCCGGGTGCCGGCATCGTCGCCGACGCCCTCCGCCCCGCCCTCACCCGATCCAGCGAAGGACACCCGCAATGACCGACCTGTTCCCGGGCATCGTCGCCCACTCCGTCAGCACCCCGCGCTACACCGCGAACGTGCTCGAGCGCGCCGCCGCGGGCGAGCCGTCGAGCACCGTCGTGTTCGTGCACGGCAACGTCTCGTCGAGCGCCTTCTACCAGCCGACGATGCTCGCGCTCCCGGCGGACGTGCGCGCCCTCGCGGTCGACCTGCGCGGATTCGGCGACTCCGAGACCAAGCCCGTCGACGCGACCCGGGGCCTGCGCGACTTCTCCGACGACGTGCTGAGCGTGCTCGACGCGCTCGGTCTCGGCGCCGTGCACCTCGTCGGCTGGAGCATGGGCGGCGGCGTCGTGTCGCAGCTGCTGCTCGACGCCGCCGAGCGCGTGCTGTCGCTCACCCTCGAGGCTCCCGTGTCGCCGTACGGCTTCGGCGGCACCCACGGCCCCGACGGCATCCGCAACGACGCCGACGGCGCGGGCACCGGCGGCGGGGGAGCGAACCCCGACTTCGTCGCCCGGCTCGAGGCGGGCGACACGAGCGCCGACGAGCAGACCTCGCCGCGGTCCGTGTACCGCTCGGCGTACGTCGCCAAGCCCGAGCTGCAGGAAGCCCACGAGGACGCCTGGGTGGCCTCGATGCTCACCACGAAGACGGGCGTCGACAACTACCCCGGCGACTCGGTGCCGAGCGAGAACTGGCCCGGGTTCGCCGCCGGCACGCGGGGTGTGCTCAACACGATGGCGCCGCAGTACTTCAACGTCTCGGGCATCGTCGACCTCGCCGCGAAGCCGCCGATCCTGTGGATCCACGGCGACAAGGACGCGATCGTCTCCGACGCGTCGTTCTTCGACCTCAACACCCTCGGCCAGGCGGGTGTCATCCCCGGCTGGCCGGGCGACGAGGTCGCGCCGCCGCAGCCGATGAAGGTGCAGACCCGCGCGGTGCTCGAGCGTTACGCCGCGAACGGCGGCACCTTCCGCGAGGTCGCGCTGCCCGAGGCCGGCCACGCCCCGCACCTCGACGAGCACGACACCTTCGTCGCGGAGCTCGTGCGGCACATCGGCGCCTGATCGCCTCACCCGCCGCGCTCCCAGGCGAGGGGCGGGCACGGGACGTAGGCTGATCCCGTGCCCGCCGTGAACATCGGGATGCCGCATTCCGCCCCGGAAACGCTCGCTCCCCGCCGCAAGAGCCGCCAGATCAAGGTCGGCAAGGTGCTCGTCGGAGGCGACGCCCCCGTGAGCGTGCAGTCGATGACGACGACGCCCACCACGAACATCAACGCGACCCTCCAGCAGATCGCCGAGCTCACGGCGTCCGGCTGCGACATCGTGCGCGTCGCCGTCCCGAGCCAGGACGACGCCGACGTGCTGCACATCATCGCGAAGAAGTCGCAGATCCCGGTGATCGCCGACATCCACTTCCAGCCCAAGTACGTCTTCCAGGCGATCGACGCGGGCTGCGCCGCAGTGCGCGTCAACCCCGGCAACATCCGCCAGTTCGACGACAAGGTCGGCGAGATCGCGAAGGCGGCGAAGGACGCGGGCGCGAGCCTGCGCATCGGCGTCAACGCCGGATCCCTCGACAAGCGCCTGCTCGAGAAGTACGGCAAGGCCACCCCGGAGGCGCTCGTCGAGAGCGCCGTGTGGGAGGCGAGCCTGTTCGAGGAGCACGACTTCCACGACTTCAAGATCTCGGTCAAGCACAACGACCCCGTCGTGATGGTGAAGGCCTACCGGATGCTCGCCGAGCGCGGCGACTGGCCGCTCCACCTCGGCGTGACCGAGGCCGGCCCCGCGTTCCAGGGCACGATCAAGAGCGCGACGGCGTTCGGCATCCTGCTCTCGGAGGGGATCGGCGACACCATCCGCGTCTCCCTGTCGGCGCCGCCGGCCGAGGAGGTCAAGGTGGGCCTGCAGATCCTGCAGTCGCTCAACCTGCGCGAGCGCAAGCTCGAGATCGTCTCCTGCCCGTCGTGCGGTCGCGCGCAGGTGGATGTCTACACCCTCGCCAACGACGTCACCGAGGGGCTCAAGGGGCTCACCGTGCCGATGCGCGTCGCCGTCATGGGCTGCGTCGTCAACGGTCCCGGCGAGGCGCGCGAGGCCGACCTCGGTGTCGCGTCCGGCAACGGCAAGGGCCAGATCTTCGTCAAGGGCGAGGTCATCAAGACGGTCCCCGAGTCCGAGATCGTCGCGACCCTGATCGCCGAGGCGAACCGCCTGGCGGCCGAGATGCCCGCCGGTGAGGTCGGCAGCCCCGAGGTCGTCACCGCCTGATCCCCGCCTGTTCCCGGGCGTTTCGGGCGACGTCACCCGCGTTGGGGGGTGAACCCGGGTGATCGCGGGATTAGTCTCGCGCTAACACGGCAACGACGCCGTGGCCTGTCGTTCACGGCGGTAACCACCCGGTTCGCCGGGGGTCGTGGCGGGAGGCATCCCGAACCATGGGGGTCAGGAAAATGGGGAACACGACTCGGCGCGCCCGCGCGCGGCGCCGGAAGTTCATCGCAATGGGGGCGGCGGGAGCCATCGTGCTCGCCGGCGCGACCGTGACGTCGCTCGCGGCGTGGCTCGACCAGGAATGGGTGACCGCGGGCGTCGACGGCGCGGCCGGCATCCGGGCGAGCGAGTTCAACATCCAGCAGCTCGTCGCCACCGATTCGGAATGGCAGGACCGCGAGGCGGCGCCCGGCGGGGTCGTCTCGTTCGACGAGGTCGCGTCGCGGCTGAGCCCCGGCGCCTCGGCGCTCGGCTGGGTGCAGTTGCGTGCCGCGGAGGACTCGATCGGCGGCACGCTCACCATCCAGCCCGCGTCGACGACGCTCAGCGGCCTGCTCGCGCCGGAGCTGATCTACAGCGCCTGGCTGCACGACGACCCGGACACGTGCACCGACCTGGACTACGCGACCGGCGAGCTGCTCGTCGACGCGAAGCCGCTCAATCAGGAGGACGCGGGCCAGTTCACGCTCGACGCCGCGCCGGAGGGCGCCGCGGGAACCCCGAAGACGGTGTGCTTCCGCATCACCCTCCCGGAGGACGGCATCGACGACACCGTGCAGGGTGAGCCCGCGACGGTCGGCTGGTACTTCTCGGCCGTCTCCGACTGACGCCGACCGACGTGACGGCCATGCCGGACACGACAGCGGGCACCCTGATCCCGGACGCCCGGGCCGCGGCGGAAGCCCCGGCCCGGGCTCAGGGTGCCCGCGAGCCCCGCGAGCGCGTCGGAGTGTCGACGTTCCTGCTCGCGGGGCTCGTCGTGGGCGTGCTCGGCGTCGTGCTCGCCGCCGTGCTCACCGGCACGACGCTCGTGCGTCTCGCGACGGGCTCGATGACGCCGACCTACCCGGCCGACTCGGTGCTCGTCGTGCGCAGCGTACCGGCCGGGGAGGTGCGGGTCGGCGACATCGTCACCGTGACGCGCGACGGCGCCGTGCCGATCACCCACCGCGTGGTCGCGGTCTCGCCGCGCGTCGGCGGGGCGGAACTCGTGCTGCGCGGCGACGCGAACCCCGCCGACGACCCTGAGCCGTACCAGGTGAGCCGCGTGGGTCTCGTGCTCGGCGGCATCCCGTTCGGCGGCTCGGCGCTCGCCGCGATCCAGTCGCCGCTCGGCCTCGGCCTCGCCACGATGCTCGTCGCGTCGCTCGCGCTGTGGGCCTGGTGGCCGCGGCGCGAACCGGGCGCCCACGTCATGGGCCGGGACTAGGGAGGGATGCGCGTGAGGATGCGGCTGCTCGCGGTGACCGCGCTCTCCGCCGTCGCGACGGCGGCCGGGGCGTCGCTCGTCGCCGTCGCCGCGTTCGCCGCGCCCGTCCCGGAGACGGGGAATCCCGGGCTGCTGTCGCTGCACGCGACGCCGTACCCGGCGCAGGGCATCCAGATCTCGCCCGGTCAGCGGCTGTACTGGCCGATCACCGCGGAGCTCGACGCGCCCACGACGGGCGAGCTCTCGGTGCGCGTGGTCAGCGCCGACCCGCTCGCCGCGGCGCTCCGCTTCCGCTTCGCCTCGTGCCCGGAGCCGTGGCAGGTCGGGTCTCTCGACGGGCCCGCGACGTGCGCGGCGGGGGAGAGCGTCGTGATCGCCGATGCGGTGTTCGCCGAGACGGATGCCGACACGGTCTGGCAGCTCGGCGACATCCGTCCCGACCAGCCGCGTCACTTCCTCGTCTCGCTCACCCTGCCGTCCGGCACCGACCCGCAACTCGCGCAGGAGTCGGCGACCGTGTCGTTCGGCTTCACGGCGCGCGACGACTCCGGGGGCGGGGCAGGCGGCGGACTCGCCGACACCGGCCGCGGCGTCCTCGGCCCGCTCCTGCTCGGCGGCGGGCTGCTCGCCGGCGGGCTCGCGCTCGCCCGCCTGCGTCGCGGGGAGGTGACCGCGTGAGGCCCCGCATCCGTCCGCTCGCCGCCGCCCTCGCGACGCTCGCCGCCGCGACGACCGCGATCGCGGTGTCGACCCCGATGTCGCTCGCGTCGTGGCGCGACGCCGAGTGGGTGACGGCGACCGCGCGGGTGATGGAGTGCGGCGATCCGGAGACGATCGACTCGACCGCGTGGGGCCGCGTGCTCACCGGCTCCCTCCTCGGCCGCCCGCTCGACCCGATCGCCGCGATCGACGGCATCACCGTCACGAACACGGACGAGATCAGCGTCGCGACGAGCGCCGCCGACACCAACGACGTCGGCGAGGACGCCTGGACCACCGATCTCAACCTCGCGGCGCTCTCGCTGCTCGACCTCGGCGCCGGGGTGACGTTGCCGTTCGGTACGAACACGGGCGTCTACACGCAGTACGGCCGCGCGACGAGCGACGGCGTCTCGGTCGGCGCGTCGGGAGCCGTCACCTCGACCGGCGGCATCGCGTCGCTCGAGCCGCCGGGATCGGCGACGCCGCGCCTCGCGACCCTGCGGCTCGCCGACGTCCTGGACTCGGTGCTCCCCGGGGTGGGGATGACGAGCGCACTCCTCGCCGACCTCCGCGTGCGGGTCGGCGCGGTCGGCGCGATCGCCGAGCTCGACTCGTGCGACGCCCTCTGGGCGAAGGAGGCGCCGGGGTCCGACCTCGAGCGCGACTACCTCGTCGCCGACCTCGGGCTCGACGTGACCAGCACCGTCGTCACCGACATCGCCTCGGCGATCCGTTCGGCGCTCAACGGCCTCGAGTCGACGCTCGACGGACTCGACTTCGTCACCACGACCATCCCGGGAACGCTGACGACGGCACTGAATTCCGCGCTCAATCTGCCGCTCGTGAGACTGGGGCAGATCGAGTCGCTCGGCGTCGCGATCGACGTCGACCTCGACCCCGTGCGCGCGCTCGTCGCGGGGCCGATCACCGACGGCGTGGTGACACTCGACCTCACGACGGGGCGCGTCTCGCTCGACCTCGACGCGCTCTTCGGCGAGGCGTATGCGACGAGCGACGGACTCAACGGTCTCGCGCCGAACACCTCGGTGCTGACCCCGGAGGTGCTCTCCGCGGCGACCACGCGACTGGGCGCACTGCTGTCGGACTTCCTGACCACGACCGTGGTGCCCGAGGTCACCACGGCGATCGACGACGCGCAGGTGACCGTCGACATCGCCGCGAAGCTCGACGTCACCGTGAGCCTGATCCCCGGGGTGCCGATCCAGGTGCCCGACGCCCTGCAGTTCACAACCAAGCTGAGCGGCACGGTCGGCGGATTCCTCGGTACCGCCGGGCACGCGGTCCCGTCAGCGGACACGGTGGTCGACGTGGTCCCGGGTCTCGGCACGGTGAGCGGGGTGGTGAGTGCACTCCTCGGCGACACCCTCGGCACGATCGTCGGACTCGTGACGACGAACGTCCGGGCGATCGGATCCACCGTCGTGACGCCGCTCCGTGCGCAGGCGATCACCGCTGTCGGGACGGCGATCTCGACGCTCACCGGCCCCTCCGGTCCGATCGCGTCCCTGCTGATCCAGCTCCGCGGGGTGTTCGACGCCGTCAACACCCTCGTCGACCTCACGGTGAACGCGCGCCCCGACGCCCCCGGATCGGTCGGGGCGCCCGCCTCCGCGCCCGCCGGGCGGTACTTCGTCTCGGCGCTGCACGTCGGGCTCGTCGACGGGGGAGGCGCCGGGCTCGGGGCGCTCTATCTCGCGAACGCATCGGTCGGACCGAACGCCTTGCGCGATTAGGGTTGTGGGGTGCCCACGCGCCTCTCCACCCTCTTCGTCCGCACCCTGCGCGAAGACCCCGCCGACGCCGAGGTCTCGAGCCACAAGCTGCTCGTCCGTGCCGGGTACATCCGTCGTCAAGCGCCCGGGATCTTCGCCTGGCTGCCGCTCGGCCTCAAGGTGCGCGCCAAGGTCGAGCGCGTCATCCGCGAGGAGATGACCGCGGCCGGCGCCCAGGAGGTGCTGTTCCCCGCCCTGCTGCCGCGCGACCCGTACGAGGCGACCGGCCGCTGGGAGGAGTACGGCGACGGCATCTTCCGGCTCAAGGACCGCAAGGGCGCCGACTACCTGCTCGCGCCCACCCACGAGGAGGTCTTCACGCTGCTGGTGAAGGACCTGTACTCCTCGTACAAGGACCTGCCGCTCACGATCTTCCAGATCCAGGACAAGTACCGCGACGAGGCCCGGCCCCGCGCCGGCCTCCTGCGCGGCCGCGAGTTCTCGATGAAGGACGCCTACTCGTTCGACTACACCGACGCGGGGCTCGACGCCTCGTACCAGTTGCAGCGCGACGCGTACGAGCGCATCTTCACCCGCCTCGGGCTCGAGTACGTCATCGTGCAGGCGGATGCCGGCGCGATGGGCGGGTCGAAGTCGGAGGAGTTCCTGCACCCGACCCCCATCGGCGAGGACACCTTCGTGCGCTCGGCCGGCGGCTACGCCGCCAACGTCGAGGCGTACCGCACCCCCGTGCCCGTCGTCGACGTCGACATCGCGACGCTGCCCCCGGCCCAGGTGCTCGACTCGCCGAACACCCCGACGATCCAGTCCCTCGTCGACCTCGCCAACGCCGAGTACCCGCGCACCGACCGCGCGTGGACGGCGGCCGACACCCTCAAGAACGTCGTGCTCGCCCTGACCCACCTCGACGGCTCGCGCGAGATCGTCGTCGTCGGCCTGCCCGGCGATCGCGAGGTCGACATGAAGCGCGCCGAGGTGGCGTTCGCCCCGGCCGAGGTCGAGGCGGCGACCGAGGAGGACTTCGCCAAGAACCCCGCGCTCGTGAAGGGCTACATCGGCCCCTGGTCCGCGCTCGGGCCCGTGCTCGGCGAGGAGTCGGCGAGCGGCATCCGCTACCTGCTCGACCCCCGCGTCGTCGACGGCACCGCGTGGGTGACGGGCGCCAACGAGCACGAGAAGCACGTGTTCGGCCTCGTCGCCGGCCGTGACTTCGTCGGCGACGGCGTCGCCGAGGTGGCCGAGGTGCGCGCGGGCGATCCCGCCCCCGACGGCTCGGGTCCCGTCGAGCTCGCGCGCGGCATGGAGATCGGCCACGTGTTCCAGCTCGGTCGCAAGTACGCCGAGGCGCTCGGGCTCCAGGTGCTCGACGAGAACGGCAAGCTGGTGACCGTCACGATGGGCTCGTACGGCATCGGCGTGACCCGCATCCTCGCGGCGATCGCCGAGACGACGGCCGACGACAAGGGCCTGCTCTGGCCGGCCACGGTCGCGCCGTTCGACGTGCACGTGATCGCGACCGGCAAGGACGACGTCGCCTACGGCGTCGCGGAGCAGCTCAACGCCGACCTCGAGTCGGCGGGCAAGGACGTGCTGTACGACGACCGCCCGAAGGTGTCGCCCGGCGTGAAGTTCGGCGACGCCGAGCTGCTCGGCGTGCCGACGATCGTCATCGCCGGCCGCGGTGCCGCCGACGGCGTCGTCGAGCTGTGGGACCGCCGCTCGGGCGAGCGCCGCGAGGTGCCCGTCGCCGAGGCGATCGCCGAACTCACCGGGCGCTGAACGCGGCGAGCAGTTCCGCCGCGCGCGGCGCCCCGCCCGCGGCCCGGAGCTGCGCCCCGACCCGTCGCGCGGACTCCGCGTAGCCCGGGTCGTCGAGCACGCGCCGGGTCGCCCGTCCGACCGCGGCGGCCGACGGCGTCCCGGTGCGCAGGTTGATCCCGGCGCCCGACGACGCGACCCGCGCGGCCGTCTCCGGCTTGTCGAGGTCGCCCCGGCGACGACGAGCGGGATGCCGTGTTCGAGCGCCGCGAGGACGCCGCCCCAGCCGCCGTTGGTCACCATCGCGGTCGCGACGGGCAGCAGCCGGTCGTAGGGCACGAGGTCGGCGACGCGCGCGTTCGGCGGCACCGCGAACGGCAGGTCGAGGCGGCCGGGGATCCCCGTCGTCGCGACCACGACGACGTCGAGGTCGGCGAGCGCGTCGGCGGTAAGGACGTCCCACGGCTCACGGTCCCACTCCCGGCGGAGGTCGGCGAGTTGCGCCGGGGCGGTCGCGATGAAGAGGTCCTCGATGTTGACCATGACCTGGGCGAGGCCCTTCTTCCCGACCAGGCGGGGGAAGGTCGCGGGCAGGTCGTGCTCGTCGAAGTCGGGCGCGGACTCCCACGGCACGAACCGCGCCCCGGCGGCCTCCACCCGGGCGCGGAACGCCGACCCGGTGTAGAGCCGCACGTCGTGGCCGGCGTCGGCGAGGGCCCGCGCGATCGCGGCGATCGGGATGACGTGCCCCGTGAAGGGCATCGCCATGAGCAGGAATCGTGCCGTCGGTGCTCCCGGGGGTGGGACGGATGCGGATCGGCTGCTGTCGCCAGTCAATCAGCCGGCCATCCCGGGCACCAGGCGCGCCCCGTCCCGATCGCGATCGGCGGGCCTCGCCGCGGGGCTCAGTCCGTGGCGACGGGGGAGAGCTCCGCGATCGCCGCGTCGAGCCCCGCGAGGCCCGGCGACTCCGCGATCTCGGCGCCGATGCGGCCGGCCGCGCCCCGGTAGAGCGGGTCGGTCAGCACCTTCCGCACGGCATCCCGCACGCGGCGCGGCTCGGGGGCGTCGGTGCGCAGGTTGATGCCGGCGCCCGACCACGCGACGCGGGCCGTCGTCTCGAGCTTGTCCTCGGTCGTGCCGGCCGCGACGATCGGCACCCCGTGCTCGAGCGCGAAGTGCAGGCCGCCGTAGCCGCCGTTGGTGACGAACGCGGAGAGCTTCGGGAACAGCAGGTCGTACGGCAGGTACTCGGCGACCCGCACGTTCTTCGGGAGCGGACCCGGGAGGTGCTCGACCGGCCGGCCGCCGGTGGAGACGACGACGAGCACGTCGTCGTCGGCGAGACCCTCGATCGTCGGCAGGATCAGCTGCGACACGTCGTCGTTGGCGATGGTGCCCTGCGTGACGTGCACGACGGGGCGACCCGCGTCGAGGTCCTTCCACCAGGCGGGCGGTCGGACGCCCGACGGGGCGGTGCGGGAGAGCGGGCCGACGAAGCGGATGTTGGCGCGCGGCCGGCGCAGCGGGTACTCGAATCCGGGCACGGTGAACTGCAGCAGCAGGTCGCTACGCGACGCGGGGTCGAACAGCGGCGCGTGCTCCGGCACGCGCCCGAGCGTCTCGAGGTAGGCCTCGCGGGCGGCGGCGTAGATCGGCGCGAACACGCCCTTCTCGCTCGACAGGCGCAGGAACGCGTTGCGCAGGCGCCCGATCGGGCCGGGCAGCGGCGGGATGCCGAGGCCGAACGGCGCGACGTCGGGGTCGTCGACCGAGAGCGGCACGATGCCGAGCGTGACGATCGCGGGCCGCTCGGCGCGCGGCCGCTCGGCGAGGAGGGCGGCGCCCATGAACATCGCCTCGGTCACGACGACGTCGACGGGGCGGTCGGCGATCGCGGCGTCGACCGCGCGCAACTGCGCGGGCGCGGGCTTGATGAAGAGGTTGGTGAGCGAGAACCGCACTTCGGCGACGCCGCGGAGGGCGGCTCGCTCGGGGAAGGCCTCGTTCGGGTGGTCGAGGTCGATGTCGGCCTCGGCGGGCAGCGGGAGGAACTCGGCGCCGGCCTCGCGGACGCGGTCGGCGTAGCGCGCGCCGGTGAGGACGCGCACGTCGTGCCCGGAGGCGACGAGGTGCCGCGCGGCGGCGAGGGAGGGGATGACGTGCCCGTGGGCGGGGGTGCAGGTGATGAGGATCGAGGACATGTGGCGGTGCTTTCTCGGTGAGGATTGTTCGTTGGCTTGCCACAGTATTCACTACCCGAGTAGGGTAGTCAACATGGAATCGCGACGCCCCTATCGCTCCCGGCTGCGCAGCGCGCAGGCGGCGCAGACGCGGGAGCGAATCCTCGCCGCGGCCGCCGGGGAATTCTCCCGGCGCGGCTACGCGGGGACGAGCATCCCGGCCATCGCCGAGGCCGCGGGCGTGTCGCCCGAGACCGTCAAGAGCCACGGCGCGAAGCACGAACTGCTGCTCGCCGCGTTCGAGTACACGTTCGCCGGGCGGGAGGGCGACGCCCCCATCGCCGACGACGAGGCGGTGCGCGCGGCGCGCGCCGACGTGCCGCCGGAGGGCCTCCCCGACTTCTTCGCCGACCTCGCCGCGACCCTCAGCGCGCGCGGAGCCGGGCTCTGGGCCGCGTTCAGCGCCGCCGCGCGCTCCGACGACGCCGTCGCCGCCGTGCACCGCGACCTGCTGGCGCGCCGGCTCGAAGACCACGGCCGCGTCGTCGACATCTTCCGCGCGCACGGGATGCTCACCGGCGACCGCTCCCGCGACGACCTCGCCGCCGAACTCGCCCACCTCGCCTCACCCGAGGGGTACCTGCTGCTCGTCGAGGGCTACGGCTGGACCGCCGAGCGCTATCGCGCGTGGCTCGCCGCGGCGACACGCCGGCTCCTCGCCGACGGCTGACCCGCGCGCGGCCGCCGCGGTACCCGCGATCGCGCGAGCCGGGCTAAGCTCGACGGATGCACCCGGGCGGGGTGCCCAACTGAAGAGCGGAGGCCTGCGATGGACATCGACCTCAGCGTGCTCCGGATGATGGAGCGCGAACGCGAGATCCCCTTCGAGGAGCTCGTCACGATCATCGAGCAGGCGATCCTGACCGCCTATCTCAAGCACACCGACCGCACCCCCGACTCGGGTGCGCGGGTCGAACTCGACCGCAAGACCGGGCACGTCACCGTGTACCTCCCGGAGCGGGACGAGGACGGCGAGGTCATCGGCGAGGCCGTCGACAGCCCCAACGACTTCGGCCGCATCGCCGCGTTCGCCGCCAAGCAGGTCATCAACCAGCGGCTGCGCGACATCGGCGACGACAAGGTGCTCGGCGAGTTCCGGGGTCGCGAAGGCGACATCGTCGCCGGCGTCATCCAGCAGGGACCCAACCCGCGGATGATCCACATCGACCTGGGGACGATCGAGGCGATCCTGCCCCCCGAGGAGCAGGTGCCCGGCGAGGAGTACGCGCACGGATCCCGCATCCGCGTGTACGTCACGAGCGTGTCGAAGGGCCTCAAGGGGCCGTCGATCACCGTGAGCCGCACCCACCCGGGACTCGTGCGCAAGCTGTTCGCGCTCGAGGTCCCCGAGATCGCGTCCGGGGTCGTCGAGATCGCGAGCCTCGCCCGCGAGGCCGGCCACCGCACCAAGATCGCGGTCCGCGCCACCGAGCCCGGCATCAACGCCAAGGGCGCGTGCATCGGCGAACTCGGCTCGCGCGTGCGTGCCGTGACCGCGGAGCTCAACAACGAGAAGATCGACATCGTCGACTGGTCGGACGACCTCGCGACGTTCGTCGCCAACGCGCTGAGCCCCGCGAAGGTGTCGAGCGCGTTCGTCGTCGACCAGGCGACGAAGGCCGTCCGGGCCCTCGTCCCCGACTTCCAGCTCTCGCTCGCGATCGGCAAGGAAGGCCAGAACGCCCGCCTCGCCGCCAAGCTCACGGGTGCCCGCATCGACATCCAGCCCGACTCGGTGATGGAGTCCTGAAGCGGCGGCTCAGGCGTTGGGGGTAGCATGGAACCCGTTCGAACCTGCCTGGGTTGTCGGCAGCGTGCTCCCCGGTCCTCCCTTCTGAGGGTCGTCGAGCGTGACGGACGGGTCGTGGTGGATGCCGCGGCCCGGCAACCGGGCAGGGGGGCGTGGGTTCATCCGGATTCCGGATGCGTCAGCGCCGCGGTGTCGCGCAAGGCCTTCGGCCGAGCGCTGCGCACCGCGATCACGGATACATCAGACCTCCACGAATGGACTGATCGGCACATGGACAAGTAATGAGCGACTCGGAATGAGTTCCCTCACCCTTTGACGTCCGACCCTGCCTGGGGCCGGACCCCAGACAGGAGAATTGTGGCCAACCCACGAGTTCACGAAGTCGCCGCCGAACTCGGCATCGACTCGAAGATCGCGCTCGACAAGCTCAAGGACATGGGCGAGTTCGTCAAGAGCGCGTCCAGCAGCATCGCCCCGCCGGTCGCCCGGCGGTTGAAGGCGGCGCTCGAAGCCGACGGCCACAAGGCCCCGGCGAAGGATGCCGCGCCCGCGAAGAGCGCCGCGAAGCCCGGGCCCGCGAAGCCGGCCCCGGCCGCCCCCGCGAAGCCCGCCGCCGAGGCGCCCGCCGCCCCGGCCGCCCCCGCGGCTCCGGCGACCCCGCCGCCGGCCGGCGGCACCCCCGCCGCCCCCGCGGCGCCGACCCCGGGCGCCCCGCGCCCCGGCATCCCGCGTCCCGGCAACAACCCCTACGCGTCGAGCCAGGGGATGGCGCGTCCCGGCGCCCCGCGTCCGGGCAACAACCCGTTCTCGTCCACCCAGGGCATGCCCCGACCCGGTGGCGGCGCCGGCCCGCGTCCCATGGCCCCGCGTCCCGGCGCCCCGCGCCCGGGTGCCCCGCGTCCCGGCGCCCCGCGTCCCGGCGCCCCGTTCCAGCAGCGTCCCGGCGGCCCCGGCCGTCCCGGCGGTGCCGGCGGCGGCTTCCAGCGTCCCGGCGCGCCCGGCGGCGGTTACGCCGGTCGTCCCGGTGGCGGCGGTGGTCGCGGTCGCGGCCCCGGCGGCGGCACCGCGGGCGCCTTCGGTCGCGGCGGCGGCAAGAGCAAGGCCCGCAAGTCGCGCCGGACGAAGCGCGCCGAGTTCGAGATGCGGGAGGCCCCGACGATCGGTGGCGTCAGCGTCCCCCGTGGTGACGGCAACACCGTCATCCGGATGCGTCGCGGTGCGTCGATCGCGGACTTCGCCGAGAAGATCGAGCAGATCACCGGCTTCAGCGTCCAGCCCGGCAACCTCGTGACCGTCCTCTTCGCCCTCGGCGAGATGGCGACCGCGACCGAGTCGCTCGACGAGTCGACGTTCGAGATCCTCGGCGCCGAACTCGGCTACAAGGTGCAGGTCGTCTCGCCCGAGGACGAGGACAAGGAGCTCCTCGAGAGCTTCGACATCGACCTCGACGAGGACGAAGACGAGGCCGACCTCGAGATCCGCCCGCCGGTCGTCACCGTCATGGGTCACGTCGACCACGGAAAGACCAAGCTGCTCGACGCCATCCGCGAGGCGAACGTCGTCGCGGGCGAGGCCGGCGGCATCACGCAGCACATCGGTGCGTACCAGGTCTGGACCGAGCACGAAGGCTTCGAGCGCGCGATCACCTTCATCGACACCCCGGGTCACGAGGCGTTCACCGCCATGCGTGCCCGCGGTGCGCAGGTGACCGACATCGCGATCCTCGTGGTCGCCGCCGACGACGGCATCATGCCCCAGACGGTCGAGGCGCTGAACCACGCGCAGGCCGCCGGCGTGCCGATCGTCGTCGCCGTCAACAAGGTCGACAAGGAGGGCGCCAACCCCTCCAAGGTGCGCCAGCAGCTCACCGAGTACGGCCTCGTCGCCGAAGAGTTCGGTGGCGACACGATGTTCGTCGACGTCTCCGCACTGCAGAAGAAGGGCATCACCGAGCTCCTCGACGCCGTCCTCCTCACCGCGGACGCCGGACTCGACCTGCGGGCCAACCCCAACCGGGACGCCCGCGGTGTCGCCATCGAGGCGAAGCTCGACAAGGGCCGCGGCGCCGTCGCGACCGTGCTCATCCAGTCGGGAACGCTGCGCGTCGGCGACCCGATCGTCGCCGGCACCGCCTACGGGCGCGTCCGCGCGATGATGGACGAGAACGGCGAGCCGGTCGAGGAGGCCGCGCCGTCGCGTCCCGTGCAGGTGCAGGGTCTCTCAAGCGTTCCGCGCGCGGGCGACACGTTCCTCGTCACCGAGGACGACCGCACCGCCCGGCAGATCGCCGAGAAGCGCGAAGCCGTCGAGCGCAACGCCCAGCTGGCCAAGGCCCGCAAGCGCATCTCGCTCGAAGACTTCACCCGCGCGCTCGAAGAGGGCAAGGTCGAGTCGCTCAACCTCATCATCAAGGGTGACGTCTCCGGTGCCGTCGAGGCGCTCGAGGAGTCGCTGCTCAAGATCGAGATCGACGACAGCGTCCAGCTGCGCATCCTGCACCGCGGTGTGGGTGCCATCACCGAGTCGGACATCGACCTGGCGACGATCGACAACGCGATCGTCATCGGCTTCAACGTCCGCCCCGACGTGAAGGCGCGCGAGCGCGCCGCCCGCGAAGGCATCGACGTGCGCTTCTACTCGGTCATCTACTCCGCACTCGAGGACATCGAGCAGTCCCTCAAGGGCATGCTCAAGCCCGAGTTCGAGGAGAAGCAGTCGGGTGTCGCCGAGATCCGCGAGGTGTTCCGTTCCAGCAAGTTCGGCAACATCGCGGGTGTCATCGTCCGCTCCGGCACGATCACGCGCAACGCCAAGGCGCGCGTCATCCGTGACGGCGTGGTGCTCGCCGACGGCCTCGCCATCGAGTCGCTGCGCCGCTTCAAGGACGACGTCACCGAGGTGAAGACGGACTTCGAGTGCGGTATCGGGCTCGGCAAGTACAACGACATCCAGATCGGCGACGAGATCGAGACCATCGAGCTCGTGGAGAAGGTCCGGGCGTAGTCCGTGGGTTCCGGGTCCCCGCCCGGTTTGCGAGTCAAGAGCGGGGACCCCTACCCCGATTGACTCGCAAACCGAGCGGGGACCCTCCACGGTCGCCCGTTGGTAAGGGGATCACTTCCCCCGGCTCTTCAGGAGGGCATCATGGCTGCTGGTGATCGTGCTGCGCGGGTGGCGGACCGCATCAAGGAGGTCATCGCGCGGCGGCTCGAGAAGGGGCTGCGCGATCCCCGGGTGGGGTTCGTGACCATCACCGACGTGCGCGTGACGGGGGATCTCCAGCACGCGAGCGTCTTCTACACCGTCTACGGCACCGACGAGGAGCGCGCCGAGACCGCCGCCGGGCTCAAGGCGGCGACCGGGATGCTGCGCACCGAGGTGGGCAAGAACCTCAACACGCGCCTCACCCCGTCGCTCGAGTTCATCGCCGACGCGATCCCCGAGAACGCGGCGTCGATCGAGCAACTGCTGCGCGAAGCGGCGGAGCGCGACAACGAGGCGCGGGCCCAGGCCGCCACCGCGACCTTCGCCGGCGACGCCGACCCGTACGTCAAGCCGCGCGAGTACGACGCGGACGACGACGAGTTCGACGACGACGACGATCTCGACGACGACGACGATCTCGAGGACGACGACGAGTCGGACGAGGACGATGCGCGCTGACGGTTAGCCTGCGACTCATGCGCGCCGGCCTCTCGATCCGCTCCGGCCTCCTCGCCGGGGTGGTCCTCGCGACGCTCGCCGCGTGCGGGGCCCCGGCACCCGTCGAGTCGCCCGCGCCCGTCGCCCCGCCCCCGGGTGCCGCCGCCGTGGGGGAGTGCCCGTGGGAGCCGGGGACGGCACCCGAGGCGCCCGCGTCCGGCACCCTCGTCGAGCGGGTCGAGGCGGTCGCCCTCGCCGCCGACGACTTCTGGGGTCTCGTCGAGACCCTCCCGGAGTCGGCGGAACCGACCGACTTCACGGCGATGTCGACCGCCCTCGCCGGCTGCGGCCTGGATGACGTGCTCGCCTTCGAGGCGCGGCTCACCCTCGCGCTGTACGCGCTCGACTCGCGCACCGCCCGCGACCGGTACGAGCAGAGCGACCCCGACGGGCCCGGCACGGTGAGCGACGACGTCTTCCTGTACGCCCGTGCCGACACCGTGCTCGCGGGGCGCGCGGCGTGGGAGCGGGCGGTCGCCGAGCACACCCTCGAGCGGCGGGACGCGCCGTCGCGGCTCGGCGAGTACCTGCTCTACGTCTCGTGGGACGCCGCGGTCGCGCTCGGGCTCACGACCGACGAGTACCTCGACGAGCTCGTGGCGCGCATCCCGCTGAGCTACGAGTCGGGGTCGAACCCGGAGGGGCGGCCGTGACCCGGGAATCCCGGGACCGCCGCCCGCGTTGACCTGTGGCAGTGCAGCTCTCCGTCCTCGACCTCGTCCCCGTCCGCTCGGGCCAGTCCTCCGCGGACGCCGTCGCGGCATCCCTCCGCCTCGCGCGCCTCGCCGACCGGCTCGGGTTCACCCGCTACTGGTTCGCCGAGCACCACAACATGCCCGCGGTGGCGTCGACCGCCCCGCCCGTGCTCATCGCCGCGGCGGCCGCGCGCACGGAGCGGATCCGGGTGGGCTCCGGCGGCGTCATGCTGCCCAACCACGCGCCTCTCACCGTCGCCGAGCAGTTCGCCGCGCTCGAGGCGCTCGCGCCGGGGCGTATCGACCTCGGGCTCGGCCGGGCGCCCGGCTCCGACCCGGTCATCACAGCGCTCTTGCGCTCGAGCGGGCCGACGAGCGACGTCGACCGCTTCGAGCAGCACATCGGCGACATCCAGGCGCTCTCCGGCGACGGGGCGACGATCACGATCCGCACGGCCGAGGGTCCGCGCGAGTACGACGTGCGCGCGACGCCCGCCGCCGCGGGGGTGCCGCAGGTGTGGTTGCTCGGCTCGAGCGACTACTCGGCGCACCTCGCCGCGAAGCTCGGGCTGCCCTACGTGTTCGCCCACCACTTCTCGGGCGAGGGCACCGAGCGCGCGCTCGACATCTACCGTTCCGAGTTCCGGCCGACGGCCGAACAGCCCGAACCCCGGACGTTCCTCACCGTCAACGCGGTCGTCCACGACACCGCGGAGGAGGCGGCGGCGCGGGCCCTGCCGAACCTCGCCAACTTCGCGCGACTGCGCACCGGGCATCCGCTGCGGCCGCTCGACTCCGTGGAGGCCGCGGCGGCCGAGGAGCTGGACGCCGCCACCCGGCACGTGATCGACGCGATGCTCGGCCGCTGGATCGTCGACGCCCCCGGTCCCGCGGCGGCGCGCATCCGGGACCTCGCCGCGCGGTTCGGCGTCGACGAGGTGATGATCTCCCCGGCGGGCGGGTCGCGCGAGAACGAGCCCCTCGACGTCACCCCCGGACGCGAGCGCACCCTCGAACTGCTCGCGAGCGAGCTGCTGCCGGGCGCGCCGGGGATGCTGCCGCCGAGTCGCCGGGAGCCGACGTAGCCTGACCGCGTGGCCCGTCGCGGCGCGATACCCCCGGGACGCGAACCGCTCTCGCGCGAGCGGATCGTGCAGGCAGGCCTGCGCCTCGCCGACGCCCAGGGCCTCGACGCGATCAGCATGCGGCGGGTCGGCGCCGAGCTCGGGGTCGAGGCGATGTCGCTCTACCGCTACGTCGGCGGCAAGGACGACCTGGTCGATGCGATCGTGGATGCCGTCGTCAGCGAGTTCCCCGCCCCCGACCCCGCACTCGACTGGCGCGGCCGGCTGCGCTCGATCGCGCTCGGCGCCTACCTCGTGCTGCTCGACCACCCGTGGGTCGCCGCGCCCGCGACGAGCCGCCCGGCGACCGGCCCGGCCCGGACGGCGTACCTCGCCGCCCTCGACGACGCGCTGCGCTGGGGCGGATGCGACGCCCACCTCGCGCGGGACGCCGCCCACGCCATCGACAACCACGTCTTCGCGTTCAGCCTCCAGGAGGCCCGGCACGCGTCGCGCAGCGAGACCGAGCGCGACGCGGAGTTCATCTTCGTGCTCGACCTGCTCATCGGCGGCATCGAGCGGATGCTGACTACTTCAGCAGGCGACTGAGCACGCGGTCGGCGAGCGGCTTGCCGCCCGTCTGACACGTCGGGCAGTACTGGAACGTCGAGTCGGAGTAGATCACCTGGCGGATCGTGTCGCCGCACACCGGGCACGCCTCGCCGAACCGGCCGTGCACGCGCAGGTTCGACTTCTTCTCGCCCTTGAGCTCCGACGCCGCGAGTCCCTCGGAGCGCGCGACGGCGTCGGAGAGGGTCTCGCGCATCGCGACGTAGAGGGTGTGCACGTCGTGCGCATCCATCGACGCGGGCTTGAACGGCGACATCTTCGCGACGTGCAGGATCTCGTCGGAGTAGGCGTTGCCGATCCCGCCGATGAGCCGCTGGTCGCGCAGCACGCCCTTGATCTGCGATCGGCCCGCGGCGGCGAGGATCCCCGCGAACACCTCTTCGGTGAACTCGTCGGCGAGCGGATCGGGTCCGAGGGTCTTCACGCGCTCCACCTCGGCGGGGTCGCGCACCACCCAGATCGCGAGCGACTTCTTCGTGCCCGCCTCGGTGAGATCGAAGCCCGAGCCGTCGTCCTCCAGCACCAGGCGCGCGGCCAGCGGACCCCCGCCGCGCTTGAGCGGGGCGGGCGCGGCCGCCCGCCAGCGCAGCCAGCCCGCGCGGGCGAGGTGGATGACGAGGTGCAGGTCGCCGTCGTCGCCCGCCGCGACGAGGTCGAGGAACTTGCCGTGCCGCTCCACGCCCGTGATCTCGCGGCCTTCGAGTGCGGAGACCGGGGGATCGTAGGTCTTCAGCGCGGCGAAGGCGACGACATCCAGTCGCGCCACCCGCCGGCCGATCAGTCGGCCGCGCAGGTCGGCGACGAGGGCGTGCACCTCGGGCAGCTCCGGCATGGGGAGAAGTATGCCCCGATACCCTGGCGTCGTGCCCCGCATCCTCGCCCGTCGTCCCTCGCCCCGGCTCGCCGACGGCGAGGTCACCCACATCGAGCGCACGCCCGTCGACCCGGCGCTCGCCCTCGAGCAGTGGCGGGCGTACGTCGACGTCTTCCGCGCCCGCGGGTGGGACGTGATCGAGGTCGAGCCGGCCGACGAGCACCCCGACGGCGTGTTCGTCGAGGACACGGTCGTCGTGTTCGACGACCTCGCCGTGCTCACCTCGCCGGGCGCCCCGTCGCGTCGCGGCGAGGTCGACTCGACCGCGCGCGCCCTCGCCGGCACCGGCCTCGAGGTCGCCCGCCTGGAGCCGCCCGCGCATCTCGACGGCGGCGACGTGCTCAAGATCGGCCGCACCGCCTATGTCGGCCTCGGCACCCGCACCGACGAGGCGGGGGTCGCCGCGTTGCGCGACCTGCTCGCCCCGCGCGGCTGGGAGGTCGTCGGCGTGCCCGTCTCGCGCGAGCTGCACCTCAAGTCCGGGGTCACGGCCCTGCCCGACGGCGTCGTCATCGGCTTCGAGCCGCTCGTCGACGATCCCGGCGTCTACCCGGAGTTCCTGCCCGTCCCCGAGCCCGAGGGGGTCGCGGTCGTCGTGCTGGATCCCGCGACGGTGCTGCTCTCCGCCTCCGCGCCGCGCACCGCCGAGTTGCTCGCGGCCCGCGGGCTCGACGTCGTCACGACGCCCGTCTCCGAATTCGAGAAGCTCGAGGGCTGCGTCACCTGCCTCTCGGTGCGCATCCGGTAGGAGCGCGCGGCGGCCGGGGCGGTCAGGCGAGAGTGAATCGCACCGTTCCTGCGGGCACGTCCGCCTCCTCCAGCCGCACGCGCACGACGTCGCCCGGCTCGAGTCCCCCCTCCACGGGCGCCTCGACGGCCGGGTCGTCGAGCTGCACGGTCGCGGCGGTGATCGCGATGCCCTCGAACGTCTCCCCGACGTGCGGGGCGAGGACGGCGGCTTCCACGATGTCGAGGGTGCGGCGGTCGAGCCGGCCCGAGGTCGAGGAGGCGCGGCCCATGAGCGACGGCAGTTCGGGGAGGGCGGCGCGCACCCACTCGGGCACCGGCTGCCCGGCGGAGAGCGCCGCGCACACCTCGAGTCCGAACCGGTCGACGAGGCGGCGCAGGGGAGCCGTGACGTGCGCGTAGGGCGCGCCGATCGCGGACTGCACGGTCTCCTCGGGCGGCTCGCCGTCGAACGCGTGGTAGGTCGCGCCGCGGAAGAGCGAGGCGGCGGCGTGCCGGATGGCGAGATGCTTCGGGTCGTCGGGGGAGAGGCGGCGCAGGTAGTCGCCGTAGGTCTCGCCCTCCACCCACGGCGTGCCGAGGGCTCGCGTGCGGCGCCGGAATCCGCTCATCGCCTCGGGGTCGGCGGGGGGCATGGTGCGCAGGATCCCGATCCCGCCGTCGAGCATGAGCTGCGCGCCCGCCATCCCGGTGAGGAGCGAGAGCTGCGCGTTCCAGGTCTCGACCGGGCGGACGATCCGGCGGCGGAGCGAGAAGCCCGCGGCATCCCGCTCGACGAGGGTCTCGGGCGTCGCGAGGCTCGCCCCGCCGCGCGCGCTCTCCTGGGCGATGCGGGCCTCGCCGACCTCGCGGAGGAGGCCGAGCATCCCGTCGGACCCGACCGCGGCATCCGCCTCCTCGTACGACCACTGGCGTCGGCTGCGCACCCGCGCGCGGCCGACGCTCACCGCGGTGAGGGCGCCGGACGCGTCGAGGGCGAGGTCCCAGACGTACGCTCCGCGATCCTCCCCGGCGAGCAGGGAGGCGGCGCCCTCGCTGATCGAGACGGGGTGCAGCGGGATGCGGCCGTCGGCGGCATACAGCGTCAGTCCGCGGGCGCGGGCCTCGGCGTCGATCGCGCCGCCGGGCGCGACGAAGGCAGGCAGGTCGGCGATCGCGTAGAGCACGCGCCAGCCGGAGCCCTCGCGCTCGATCGCGAACGCCTGATCGAGGTCGGTCGCGCCGACGGGGTCGATCGTCGCGAACGGGATGCCGGTGAGGTCCTCCGCCGGGAGCGTCGCCCCGGCGATCGCGGACTCCGCCTCGGCGAGCACCTCGGGCGGGAAGTCATCCGGGAGCTGTAGCTCGGCACGCAGGGCGGCGAGGGCGGCGACGACGTCGGCGGTCGCGGCCTCCGCGGAGAGTCTCAGCGGACGCGACGGCACCCGACCAGCCTAAGCACCCGGCAGGGCGAACTCCGCGCCGTCGCGCACGACGAGTCCGTCACGCAGCAGCCCCTCGACGGCGCGGGCGAGCTGCTCCCGGTCGGCCCACAGCCCGTCGATGACGGCGGCCGGGACGGGGGTGTCGCTGCCGCGCAGCTCGCGCAGCACGAGCCCGCGCACCTGCCGGTCGGATCCCTCGTACCGCTTCTGCACGGGGCCGCGCGGGCCGTCGTACGCGGGGTAGCCGGCGGCGCGCCACGCGCACGCCGCCGCGATCGGGCACTCCTCGCACTTCGGCGAGCGGGCGGTGCACACCGTCTGGCCGAGCTCCATCGTCCCGGCGTTGACGAGGCGCGCGCGGGCGGGATCGGCGGGCAGGAGCGCCTCCATGTCGGCGAGGTCGGCGGTCGTGCGCGGCGGTCCCGCCTCGCCGCGGCCGTGCACGGCGCGGGCGATCACCCGGCGCACGTTGGTGTCGACGACGGGGGTGCGCACGCCGTAGGCGAAGGCGGCGACGGCGCGCGCCGTGTACGGGCCGACGCCGGGGAGGGCGAGGAGGGCATCCACGTCCGCGGGGACGACGTCGCCGTGGTGTTCCGCGATCGCCGTCGCGGCGCCGTGCAGGGCGAGCGCCCGCCGCGGATACCCGAGCCGGGCCCACGCGCGCACCGCCTCGCCGGGCGGTTCGGCGGCGAGGGCGGCGGGCGTCGGCCAGCGTTCGAGCCAGGCCGCGAGGGCCGGGATGACGCGTGCGACGGGGGTCTGCTGGAGCATGAACTCCGAGACGAGGGTGCCCCACGCGGTGAATCCGGGGCGGCGCCACGGGAGGTCGCGGTGCCCGGCGGCGTACCAGTCCGCGATGCGCCCGCCCATGTCCACGATTGCGAGGGTAGCTAGGCTGCGAGCATGAGCACGCCCTGGTCGCGCCTCCCCGCTCCGCGTCGCGAACTGCTCGCCTCGCTCGTGCCCGAGTTCGCGCAGCACTACCGGCTCGGTCGCACGTCGCTCGCCGTCGACGGTCCCGACGGCGCCGGCAAGACCCGGTTCGCCGACGACCTCGCGACCGCGTTCCGGCGCGAGGGGTTCGAAGTGTTCCGCGCCTCCATCGACGACTTCCACCATCCGCGCGAGTTCCGCTACCGCGCCGGCCGGTACTCCGCCGAGGGCTACTACCGGGATGCCTTCGACTATTCGCTCTTCCGCCGCGTGCTCGCCGAGCCGTTCCGGATGGGCGGCAGCACCGGGTTCCAGCTGCGCGGGTTCGACCTCGCGCGCGACGTCCCGTTCGAGGCGGACTGGGAGACGGGGCCGGACGACGCGATCCTCCTGGTCGACGGGGTCTTCCTGCACCGCCCGGAGGTGCGGGGCCTGTGGAACTTCTCGATCTGGCTCGACGCCGACCCCGCGGTGCGGCTCGCCCGCATGGTGGAGCGCGACGGCGTCGACCCCGATCCCGAGGCCGAGTCGAACCGCCGCTACTCGGACGCCCAGCGCCGCTACGTGCGCGAGAACCACCCGAACACGGCCGCCGACGTCATCATCGACAACACCGATCCAGATGCCCCCGTGCGCCGCTACGCCGACTACTGCACCGTGGAGCCCGCCGCCCTCTAGCCCCGTCCCCTAACCGCGAGCGAGGGAGTCGGGTCGGGTCGGGCGGCGCGGCGCCCTAGACGGGGATGCGGGCGACGACCTCGTCCGGCGGGAGGTGGGTGCCGGAGCGCTCGACCTCGTGCACGAGGTCGACGAGGGCGCCGTTGACCGGCGCCTCCCGGCCGTGCTCCGCGGCGACGCGCACGACGGCGCCGTTGAGGTAGTCGATCTCGGTGAGCTGGCCGCGGCGGATGCTCTGCAGCGTCGACCCGGGGTTGGGCACCTCGCCCATCCGCCGGGCGAGCGCCCGCGGCAGCAGCGCCGCCAGCCCGAGCGGACCCCGCCCGAGCCACGGCAGGAGCCATCCCGGGATGCCCTGGAACGTCGCGAAGCGGATGCCGAGGGCGTTGGCGAGCCGCACGGTCTCGCGCAGGCTCGCCGCCATGATCCGCCGCAGGCCCCGGTGCGCGACGACCTCCTGCACGGAGAGCCCGGTGATCGCGGGGAGCGCGTTGACGTGGTTGACGAGCAGTTTCGTCCACTGCGCCCCCTCGAGATCGTCGACGACCTCCACCGGCAGGGCGTCGCGCAGCACGGCGGCGACGCGCTCGACGACGTCGGGCGCCGTGCCGGCTGCTCCACCGATCACGAGGGGCAGCGCCGCCGTGACGGTGATGCGGCCGGGGGAGAGGTACGACGTCGCGAACAGGGCGAGCCCGCCGATGAGCGGGGAGGCGGGCAGTTCGTCCTGGGCCGCGCGGATGCCGCCGAGCCCGTTCTGCGCGACGAGGAGCGGCACCCCGTCGAGGTGGCCGGCGTTTGCGGCGGCGGCGCTGCGGGCATCCTGCGCCTTCGTCGCGAGGATCGCGAGCTCGGGGCGCGCCGTCAGCGTCTCGCCGGCCGTCACGTGTGCGACGTGTTCGCCGTAGCCGCCGTCGAGGCGGATGCCGCCGGCCCGGATGGCGGCGAGGTGCTCGCCGCGGGCGGTCACCTCGACGTCGTGCCCGGCCCGGTCGAGGAGGGCGGCGAGGAGCCCGCCGACGGCCCCCGCTCCGATGACGGCGATGCGCACGGTCCGAGCCTAGAGCGGCGGCGCCCCAGCCGCAGGACGCCGGATGCCGGCTGATATTCTGGCGGTGTGTCGACCCCGAACCGGCCCGCAGGCCGGTCCGGCATCCTCTTGCTCGACAAGCCGCAGGGGCCCACGAGCCACGACCTGGTGAGCCGCACCCGTCGGGTCATGGGCACGCGCAAGGTCGGCCACGCCGGCACCCTGGACCCGATGGCGACGGGCCTCATGATCCTCGGCGTCGAGAGCTCGACGCGGCTGCTCACCCACCTCGTCGGGCTCGACAAGGAGTACACGGCGACGATCCGTCTGGGCGAGGCCACCGACACCGACGACGCCGAAGGGCAGGTCGTCTCGACCGCCGACGCCTCGGCGCTCGCCGACGCCGCGATCGCCGCCGCGATCGAGCCGCTCACCGGCGACATCCAGCAGGTGCCGAGCAGCTTCAGCGCCATCAAAGTCGACGGGCGGCGCTCCTACGACCGGGCGCGCGCGGGGGAGTCCGTGGAACTCGCCGCCCGGCCCGTGCGGGTCGACGCCTTCGAGGTGCTGGCGGCGCGCCGCGGCACGGCCACCCTCGATCTCGACGTGCGGGTCGCGGTGTCGAGCGGCACCTACGTGCGCGCGCTGGCCCGCGACCTCGGGTCCGCGCTCGGCGTGGGCGGGCACCTCACGGCCCTCCGTCGCACCCGGGTCGGCCCGTTCGAGGTCGCCGACGCCGTCGCGCCCGACGCCGACCTGCCCGCCGCGCTCCTGCCGCCGGCGGGCGTCGCGCGCCGCCTGTTCCCGGCCGTGGAGCTGGATGCGGCATCCGCCGTCGCCCTCGCCCACGGCAAGCGCGTGCCGCTGCCCACCCCGGACGCGCCGATCGTCGCCGCGATCGGCCCGGGCGACCGGCTCGCCGGGCTGGTCGCCGTCAAGGGCGGAGTCGCGCGCGTGCTCGTCAACTTCCCGACCGAGGAGGTCCTGTCGTGATCGACGTGTTCTCGTACATCCTGATCGGCGCATCCGTGCTCGTCGGCCTGCTCGCCGTCGTGCTCGGGCTCGCCGGACGCAAGCCCTCCGACCTCACGGTGCTCGGCCTCGTGCTCGTCGAGGTGCTCGTCGTCGCGCAGGTGGTGATCGCGATCGTCGCGCCGATGACCGGCAACCACCCGACCGGCAACCTGCTCGAGTTCTGGATGTATCTGGGCACCGCCGTCGTCATCCCGGTCGCGGCCATCTTCTGGGCGCTCACCGACCGCTCGCGCTGGAGCACCGTCGTCCTCGGCGTCGCGGCGCTCGCGATCGCGGTCATGTCGTTCCGGATGTTCCAGATCTGGTTCGTGCAGGTCGCCTGAGCGGCGAGCCCGCCCGCCGCCGACGCTCTAATCTGAATCCGATGTCCCGCCCTCCGCTCTCCGGTCCCGTCCGCATCCTCGTCGCCGTCTACGCGGTCCTCGCGTTCGCCGCGACGGGGCGCAGCGTGTTCCAGATCATCGACCGCTTCGGCGACGCGCCCGTCGCGTACTCGCTCTCCGCGGCCGCCGCCGTCGTCTACATCTTCGCGACGCTCGCCCTCGCCTTCCGCTGGGATCGCCTCGCCTGGGTCACGATCGGCTTCGAGATGGTCGGGGTCATCGTCATCGGCGCGCTCTCGGTCGTCGCCCCCGACGTGCTCGGCCTCGGCGAGGTGCCGCTCTTCGACCGCGCGTTCGGCCGCGAGGGCACCGTGTGGGCGCTCTTCGGCCTCGGCTACGTCGGCGTCCCGCTCGTCGTGCCGATCATCGGCCTCGCCTACCTCGCCCGCTCGCGCCGGGCCGGCGCCGACACCGTGACGGAGACGGGCGCCGCCTGATGCGACTCTTCGAAGGACTCGCCGCCGTCCCCGCCGGGTTCGGGCCGAGCGCGGTCACGATCGGCAAGTTCGACGGCGTGCACCTCGGGCATCGCGGGGTCATCGACCAGCTCTGCGCGCTCGCGACCGAGCGCGGCCTCGAGCCGGTCGTGCTCACCTTCGACCGGCATCCGATGGCGCTGTTCCGCCCCGAGGCCTGCCCGATCCCGCTCGTCTCGAACGCGCAGAAGGCCGAGCTGCTCGACTCCACGCCGATCGCCGCGACCCTCGTCGCCGAGTTCACGCGCGAGTTCAGCGCGCTCTCGCCCGAGGACTTCGTCGACCAGGTGCTGCGCGGGCTGCTCGACACCCGGCTCGTGCTCGTCGGCGCGGACTTCCGGTTCGGCCACCGCGGCGCGGGTGATGTCGAGACGCTGCGCACGCTCGGCGCGGAGAAGGGATTCGAGGTCGCCCTGCTCGACGACGTCACCGTCGCGGGGGAGCGGGTCTCCTCCACGCGCATCCGCGAGCACCTCGACGCGGGGCGCGTGCGCGAGGCCGCCGCGCTGCTCGGGCGTCTGCCGTCGGTGCGCTCGCTCGTCGTGCACGGCGACCAGATCGGCCGCGAGATCGGCTTCCCGACCGCGAACCTCGATCCCGACATGGAGGGCTTCCTGCCCGTCGACGGCGTCTACGCCGCGTGGGCGTGGATCGACGGCGAGCGCTATCCGGCCGCGGTCTCGATCGGCGACAACCCGACGTTCGAGGGCATCCCGGCGCGCCGCACCGAGGCCCACCTGCTCGACGCCTCCCTCGACGCCTACGGCAAGCAGATCACCCTCGAGTTCGTCGAGTACATCCGCCCGATGATCAAGTTCGACGGCATCGACGCCCTCGTCGAGGCGCTCACCGCGGATGCCGTGAGGATCCGCGCCCTCCTCGCCGCCGAGCCCGCCCCCTCCGCCGGTTGAGCCGCGGCCCGCAGGGACGCGCGTCGAAACCTAGACTCTGAGGCATGGCCGGGCTCATTCGTCGAAGCGACATCGACGAGGTCCGGGCCCGCACCAACATCGCCGACATCGTCGGCGACTACGTGACGCTGAAGAGCGCCGGCGTCGGCTCGCTCAAGGGCCTGTGCCCGTTCCACGAGGAGCGCAGCCCGAGCTTCCACGTGCGACCTCAGGTGGGGCTCTACCACTGCTTCGGCTGCAACGAGGGCGGCGACGTCTTCTCGTTCCTGCAGAAGATGGACCACGTCACGTTCGCCGAGGCCGTCGAGCGCCTCGCCGCCCGCGTCGGCATCGAGTTGCACTACGAGGACGGGGGCACGGCGACCGACCACGGCAACCGGGCGCGGCTGCTCGCCGCCAACGCCGCGGCCGAGAGGTTCTTCCAGGTCCAGCTCGTGACCCCGGCCGCGCAGATCGGCCGCGACTTCCTCGGCAAGCGCGGCTTCGACGCCGCCGCGGCGCAGCAGTTCGGCATCGGATTCGCGCCGAAGTCATTCTCGGCCCTCGGCGACCACCTCAAGCAGCAGGGCTTCACCGAGGCGGAGCTGCTCGCTGCGGGCCTGCTGTCCAGCGGCGAGCGCGGCAACGCCTACGACCGGTTCCGCGGCCGGCTCATCTGGCCCATCCGCGACGTCACCGGCGCGACCGTCGGGTTCGGGGCGCGCAAGCTCCTCGGCGACGACGAGGACAAGGGCCCCAAGTACCTCAACACCCCCGAGACGCCGGTCTACCACAAGAGCCAGGTGCTCTACGGGCTCGACCTCGCCAAGCGCGACATCGCCAAGCGCAAGCAGGTCGTCGTCGTCGAGGGCTACACCGACGTCATGGCGTGCCACCTCGCGGGCGTGACGACCGCCGTCGCGACCTGCGGCACGTCGTTCGGCGTCGACCACATCAAGGTCATCCGCCGCGTGATGGGGGATGTCGACAACGCCGACACGGGCGGAACCGGCGAGGTCGTGTTCACCTTCGACCCCGATGAGGCCGGGCAGAAGGCCGCGAGCCGTGCGTTCGCCGAGGAGCAGCGCTTCGCGGCGCAGACGTTCGTCGCCGTCGCCCCCGACGGCCTCGACCCGAGCGACCTGCGCACGCAGCGCGGGGACGAGGCGGTGCGCGAACTCGTCGCCGGCCGCAAGCCGATGTTCGAGTTCATGATCCGCCGGGTGATCGCGCGCTTCGACCTCGAGACGGTGGAGGGCCGCGTGGCCGCGCTGCGGGCCGCGGCTCCCGTCATCGCCGGCATCCGCGACCGCGCCCTCGGCATCGGCTACGTGCGCAACCTCGCGGGCTGGCTCGGCATGGATCCGGACGAGGTGTCCCGCGCCGTGCGTGCCGCCCCGCGCCCGCAACGTCCCGTCGACGCCCCGCCGGCGGACGCCCCGGCCGAGCAGGAGCGCGTCGACGTCCGGATGACCGACCTGCCGACCGATCCCGAGACGCGCATGGAGCGCGACGCGCTCATGGCGATCCTCCAGCGCCCCGAGGCGGTGGGCCGCGAACTCATCGAGCGCGCGAGCCGGGTCCGGCTGCGCAACACGATCCTCGAGGTCGTGCGCGACGGCATCGCGTCGAGCCTCGACGCGTGGGACCGCCCCGACTGGATCACCGTCGTCGGGGAGGCCGTGCCGAGCCGATTCTCCGGGCTCGTCGCCCAGTTGGGCATCGCACCGCTCCCCGAGAACCGGCCGGCCCACCTCGACCGGTACTGCCGGGCGCAGGTCGCCGACCTCGTCGCGGTCGACCTCGTGCGACTCAAGGGGGAACTCACGGGCGCCTCCCAGCGAGCCGCCGCGGAGGGCGATCACGCTCGCGCGCGCAACATCCAGGAGCAGCTCGCGGCCCTGGAACTGGAGCGCAGGCGGCTGCGCAGCGAGTAGCGCTCCCGGGGCCTCGTCAAGCCGGTGTGCTAAGACTTGAACGCCCTGACGAACCCGAGAATCGGGTCCGGCCCGAGGAGATTCCACCATGATCCGCAGCGCGATCCGACGCGCCGCCGTCGTGGCGACCGCCGCCGTCGCGACGCTCGCCCTGGCCGCGTGCGCCACCGGCGCGAGCCCGAAGAGCCCCGTCCGCGTGGGCTGGTCGTCCGACATCCCGCCGCTCGACCCCGCCGCGAGCCGCTCGGTGAGTTCGTTCGCCGTCCTGTCCCAGCTCTACCCGACGCTCATGTCGGTGGAGGCCGGCGACGCGCTCCCCGTGCCCGACATCGCGGCGTCGGCCGAGTGGAGCGCCGACAACGTCTACACGATCGTCCTCAAGCCGGCGCTGACCTTCGCCAACGGCGACGCGCTCACCACGTCCGACGTGAAGTTCAGCATCGAGCGCCAGCTCGCGCTCCAGTCCGAGGACGGCGCCTGGCGCCAGCTCGGCAACCTCGCCTCCGTCGAGATCGTCGACGAGACGACCATCAACTTCCACCTCCAGACCACGGCCGACACGCGATTCCCGTACGTGCTCGCCGGTCCCGCCGGGCTCGTGCTCGACGAGGAGGCCTTCTACGCCGACGAGCTGACACCCGACGAGGAGATCCTCGAGGCGGAGCCGTTTGCGGGCCCCTATGTGCTGTCCAACATGAAGGGCGGGCACCTCACCCTGGAGCCGTATACGGCGTATGCCGGCGTGCGCCAGGCGGCCTCGCCGGTCGAGTTGCGTCCGGGAGAGGATGCCGAGCTCGCCACACAGATCCGCGACGGCTCGCTCGACGTGATCACCGGCCGCATGGAGCCGGAGACCGTGGAGACCCTCGCCAAGGCGTCGAAGGTCCTGCTCAACCGTGCGGCGTCGGGTCGCGTGCGCCTCCTCGCGTTCGACGTCGAGCACATGCCGTTCGGCTCGCGCGCCGAGGGCGCCGACCCGAAGAAGGCGATCGCCGTGCGCAAGGCCCTCGCCGAGCTCATCGACCGCGACGCGATCGCCCAGGGCCTCGGCGCGAACTGGGTCGAACCGCTCTCCAGCTATCTGCCCGACGGCGTCCCCGGCGCGGCCGACGTCTTCACCGAGGCGTACGGCGACGGGCTCGGCGGCCCCGACCTCGAGACGGCGACGTCGCTGCTGAAGAAGGCGAAGGTCGACGTGCCGGTGGCCTTCAGCATCCACGTCGACCTTGGTCAGGTCGGCTACCCGGGCTCCGCCGAGGTGGCCGCGCTCGAGGCGCAGCTCGAGGAGGGCGGCCTGTTCGACGTGACCGTCGTGGAGACGGATGCCGCGGGCCTGGAGATGGCGCGCCTCGCGGCCGAGACCCAGGCGATCTTCACGAGCCAGCTCTCGGCGACGACGGATCCGCTCGACTACCTCTCCGCGTTCCGCACGCTCGGCATCCTCGCCCCCGGATTCAGCGAGTCCGACGTCGACGAGTTGCTCGGCGACCTGGTGACGACCGTCGAGCCGGAGGATCGCGCCGAGCTGCTGCTCGAGGCGCAGCAGAAGCTCGCCGCGACGCTTCCCGCCATCCCGATCACCCAGGGCGTGCGCGTCGTGTTCGCGCGGTCGACGATCCTGGGCGTCGACCTCGACGACTCGTTCCCGCTCGACCTCGCCGTGCTGCGTCGCTGACCTTCGTGCGGTTCGGTAGCGTGGCGGTGTGAGTGAGGTCGCAGTCCGTGCCGATGACCTGACCCTCGGCTACGGCGACGACCGTCCCGCGGTGAGCGGCGTCTCCTTCGAGATCCCGCTCGACGGGATGCTCGGCATCGTCGGCGAGGCGGGGTCCGGCAAGTCGACCCTCGCGCGCGCCGTCGCCGGCCAGAGCGTCCCGGGGGAGCGGATGGCTCCGCGCATCATGGGCGGCGGGCTCACGGTGCTCGGCCGCCAGGTGCGCGACCTGTCGCCGAGCCGGCGCGACAAGCTCGTCACCAAGGTCGGCTACCTGCCGCAGGACGGCGGATCCACCCTCGAGCCGCACCTCACCGTCGGCGAGAACGTCGCCGCCCCGATCTACCAGCGCGACGAGAAGTACGACCGCACTCTCGCCGGCGCCCTCGTCGCCCAGCTCGTCGACGCCGTGCGCCTCCCGCTCGGCGTCATCGCCAAGTTCCCGCACGAGCTCTCCCGGGGTCAGCGCCAGCGCATCGCACTCGCCCGCGCGCTCATCCTCGAGCCCAACCTGCTCGTCGCCGACGACCCGACGATGGGCGTCGACGTGCTCGTGCGCGGCCGCATCCTCACCGTCATCGCCGACCTCCAGCAGGAGCGCGCGTTCTCGGCGCTCGTCATCGGTCACGACCTGCGCGAGATGCGCACGATGACCGATCAGATCGCCGTCATGCACGAGGGGATGTTCGTCGGCTACGGCCAGGTCGACGAGGTGCTGGCCAACCCGCTGCACCCCTACGTCGAGGCCCTCGCGGCGACCGCGCGGTGACATTCGCACCTCGCGGAGTTTGCTAGTCTTGAGCGGTTGCCTCGCGCGAGCGAAGCGCGACGATCCTCGGTAGCTCAATTGGCAGAGCAATCGGCTGTTAACCGATAGGTTCTTGGTTCGAGTCCAAGCCGGGGAGCCACGAAGCCCCTGAGATCCCCGGGATGTCAGGGGCTTTCCCCATGAGCGGACTCCGGTCCCGTCCAGCTGCAGTCGGTACTCTTGAGGTGGAGTGTCGGGAAGTCTGGTCGACGTCCGTTCCGGCGCGCCGTCCGGGACGTCCGCGCCGATCGGAAGGCCCCCATGAGGTCCACGACCCCCAGCCGCCGTGTCCGAGTGCGGCGGTGGGTCACCATGGAGACCACGAGCGGGTTCCTCCTGCTCGGAGCCGCCGTGCTGGCGCTGGCGTGGGCCAACTCGCCGTGGGCCGCCGGGTATGCGGCGCTGTCGTCGACGGTGATCGGTCCGGCGGAGCTGCACCTCGATCTGACGGTGGCGCACTGGGCCGCGGACGGGCTGCTCGCGGTGTTCTTCTTCGTCGTCGGGGTGGAGCTCAAGCACGAGCTGGTCGCCGGCAGCCTCCGCAGTCCGAAGGAGGCGGCGGTCCCGGTGCTCGCCGCGGTCGGCGGCATGGTCTTGCCCGCCCTGCTCTACATCGCGATCGTTCTCGTGCTCGGCGAGCGCAGCGCCCTCCAAGGCTGGGCGATCCCGACGGCGACCGACATCGCCTTCGCCCTCGCGGTGCTCGCGGTGTTCGGCCGGGGTCTCCCGCGCGCGCTGCGCATCTTCCTGCTCACCCTCGCGGTCGTCGACGACCTCCTCGCGATCGTCGTGATCGCGGTCGCCTACACGTCGGGGCTCGACCTGCTCGCCCTCGCGATCGCGCTCGCCTTCGTCGCGCTCTTCGGCCTCGTCGTGCGCTCCCGGCGCCCCCACTGGTGGCTGCTCATCCCGCTCGCGATCGCCGCGTGGGGCTTCATGTACGCCTCGGGCGTCCACGCCACGATCGCCGGCGTCCTGCTGGGCTTCACCGTCCCCGCCCGGCCGCGCCACGGGGAGGCGGAGCCGCGGACCCATCAGTTCGACGACGCGGTGCGCCCCACCTCGTCCGGGATCGCGCTCCCTGTGTTCGCGTTCTTCTCCGCCGGCGTCAGCCTGTTCGAGGGCGACGGGCCGGCCGAGGTGATCGTCCAGCCGGTGGTCCTCGCCATCGCGGTCGCCCTCGTCCTCGGCAAGCTCGTCGGCGTGCTCGGCGTCACGGCGCTCGTCACCAAGCTGACGCGCCTGCGGCTCCCGGACGGGATCGGCCTGCGCGATCTGCTTCCGGTCGGCTTCCTCACCGGCATCGGCTTCACGGTCGCGTTGCTCATCGCCGAACTCTCGTTCCCCGACGCCGAGCACACCGCGGGGGCGAAGATCGCGATCCTCGGCGCGTCCCTCATCGCCGCGACCGCGGCGGGCATCGCCTTGCGCTGGGATGCCCGGCGCGCGCGGAAGCGCGACATGAACGAGGACGGCATCGACGACGCCGAGGGCGCCGCGATCGGCGACGAGGACGACGAGCGGCCCGGGAGCTAGCGCCCTCAGGCGCGCGCGTCGAGCGCGAGCTTGACCCCGAATCCGACGAGCACCCCGCCGGTGACGCGGTCGGTCCAGCGCACGAATCCCGGGTTCCTGAGCCGCGCCCCGAGTGCCCCGCCGCCGAGGATGATGCCGGCGAACCACAGCATCCCGAGCACGACGTGCACGCCCGCGAGCAGCACGCCCATGAGCAGCGGGGAGACGCCCGCCGGCACGAACTGCGGGATCGTCGCGAGGTAGAAGACCCCGACCTTGGGGTTGAGCAGGTTGGTGGCGGCGCCGGTGAGCCAGCCGCGCAGCAGCCCGGGTTCGAGCGCCGCGGCATCCACGTGCGCGGGTTCATGGCGGCGGAAGCTCGCGACGACGAGCCAGACGCCGAGCCCCACGAGATAGCCGGCGCCGGCGAGGCTCAGCACGTCGTAGGCGAACTCGGACGCGACGAGCAGGGCGGTCGCGCCCACCGCGGCGGCGATGCCCCAGACGACCACGCCGACCTGGATGCCGAGGGCGGTCGCGACCGCGTAGCCGCGGGAGGGGGTGAGCGAGCTGCGCAGCACGAGCGCCGTGTCGAGCCCGGGGATGATCGTCAGCAGCCCGGCGACGACGGCGAACCCGAGGAGGGCCTCCGCGATCGTCATGCCCCGACGATATCCGCCGGTCGCGGACGCGCCCGGGCCGGACCGACCGTGCTCCCGCCGGGCGCGGGATTACTCCCGCGGGACGACGCCGCGCGGGGGTGCGCGGTCGTAGCATCGGGGGCATGCCGCGGCCCGACCGATTCACCGCGCACGGCGGCCCGTACGGCGCGTGGGCGCACGAGGGGTGGCACGGGCAGCCTCCGTGGAAGGGGTCGCCGCGCCTGCGGCTGTGGGTCCCCGTCGTCGTGTCGTTCGTCATCCAGGTGGGCTTCGCGCTGTGGATCCTGCGGTTCGCCGTGCTGCCCCAGCAGCAGGCCCTGCTCGGGCTCGCGCTCGCGCTCGCCGGACCGCTCGCGCTCATCTCGGCGCGGCGCTTCCCGGGGCCGGTCGTCGCGGTCGTCGCCCTCGCCGCGACCGCCGACCTGTTCCTCGTCGAGCGCGGCGGTCCGCCCTACATCGCGCTCGCCTTCGCGGTCGTCTCGGCCATCGTCCGCGGCGCTCGGATCTGGGCGTGGGTGTCGGTCGGCGTCTGCTGGGTCGCCGCGATGGCGACCGCGATCGTCTCGGGCCGCGCCGACTGGACCCCGGGCCGCATCGCCGCGACGACGCTCGGCATCCTCATCGTGTTCGGCATCGCCGAGGGCATGCGCTCCCGCCGCGACCGCGTCGCCGAGTTCCGGCGCCTCCGCCGCGAGCGCGAGCAGAGCGAGGTGCAGGCCGAGCGCGTGCGCATCGCGCGGGAACTGCACGACGTGCTCGCCCACTCGCTCAGCCAGATCAACGTGCAGGCGGGCGTCGGCCTGCACCTCATGGAGCGCCAGCCCGACAAGGCGGCCGAGGCCCTCGCGAGCATCAAGGAGACCTCGAAGACGGCGCTCGACGAGGTGCGCGCCGTGCTCGGGGCGCTGCGCTCCGAGGGCGGCGACGCCCCGCTCGTGCCGGAACCCGGGCTCGACCGGCTGCCCGCGCTCGTCGCGGGGGTGCGCGGCGTCGACGTGAGCCTCGACGACCGCATCGACGACGCCCCGAAACCCGTGCAGCTCGCGCTCTACCGGATCGTGCAGGAGTCGCTCACCAACGTGACGCGGCACTCCGGCGCGACGCGCGCGACCGTGCGGCTGTGGGCCGACGACGACGCCTTCCACGCCGAGATCGCCGACGACGGCAGCGGCGGGTCGTCGCCGGCGAGCGAGTCCGGCGGCCGGGGACTGCTCGGGATGCGGGAGCGCGCCGAACTGCTCGGCGGGCGGCTCTCCGCCGGCCCCGGTGTCGCCGGCGGCTTCGTCGTCGCGGCCACGATCCCGCGGGAGGGACAGAAGTGAGCATCCGCGTCGCCCTCGCCGACGACCAGCACCTCATCCGCGCGGGCTTCCGCAGCCTGCTGGAGGCCGAACCCGACCTCGAGGTCGTGGGGGAGGCCTCCACCGGGCGGGATGCCGTCGCGCTCGTGAAGCGCACCCAGCCGGACGTCGTGCTCATGGACATCCGCATGCCCGACGGCGACGGGCTGTGGGCGACGGAGCAGATCGCCGCCGACCCGGCGCTGGCGGCCACCCACGTCGTCGTCGTGACGACGTTCGAGCTCGACGAGTACGTCGCGCAGGCGATCCGCGCCGGCGCGAGCGGCTTCCTCGTGAAGGACACCGAGCCCGTCGAGCTGATCCGCGCGGTGCGCGTCGTCGCGGGCGGGGAGGCGCTGCTCAGCCCGAGCGTCACGAAGCGCCTGCTCGAGCGCGTCGCGGGGTCGCTGCGCGCGGCGCCCGACACGGGGCCGATCCAGGCGCTCACCGAACGCGAGCGCGAGGTGCTCACCCTCGTCGGGCACGGGCTCACCAACGAGGAGATCGGCGCGCGGCTATACCTCAGCCCGCTCACCGCGAAGACGCACGTGTCGCGCATCATGTCGAAGCTGCTCGCGCGCGACCGCGTGCAGCTCGTCGTCATCGCCTACGAGACCGGGCTCGTCACCCCCGGCGAGTAGCCGCCGTGCCCCGGATGCTCCCGCGGGAGTATCCGGATCGCTCCCGGCAGCGGATTCGCCCGGCGCCCGCCGCGAGGAGGGTGGGGGAGTCGGATCCCACCCGGGGATCCACGGAACGGAGCCTCTCGTGTTCACCGCTCTCGCCGTCCCCGCCCTCGCGCTGCACCCGTGGCACGGCGGCGGATTCTGGTTCTTCCTCATCCCGCTGTTCTGGATCGCGCTCATCGTCGCGCTCGTCGCGATCTTCGGGCGCCGCCGCCGCAAGATGTGGGCCGCGTACGGCGGTCCCGCCGGATGGCACCACGCCCACGCCACCCGCAGCGCCGAGTCGGTGCTCGCCGAGCGGTTCGCCAACGGCGACATCGACGAGAAGGAGTACCGCGCCCGCCTCGAGGTGCTGCGCGCCACCCCGCCCGCACCGCCCGTCGGCTGACACCGCTCCCGGACGCCCGGGTCCCGCCACCGTCGCGGGGCCCGGGCGTCCCCCGTTTTCCCGGTGAGGCGTCCCCCGGCGGTAAACTGGCACGACGGATCGTAGGCGCGTCTCTCGCGCCGCGGTTCTCGGAGGCACGGGTGGATCAGGCTGTCATCGCGCTCGGCGCACTCGCAGGCGTCCTGGCGGTGATCGCCGTCGTGTTCGCCGTGCTGTGGCGCCGCGCGCGCAGGGCGGTGCGCGCCGCCGAGCTCGACTGCGCGGCGGCCGAGCGGGAGCGCATCGAAGCGGAGCTGCTGCTGGGCGAGCAGACGAGCCGGCTGCGCGTCGTGCGCGAGTTGCACGAACTCGTCGTCAGCTCGATCTCGACCCTCATCAGCCACGCCGACGGCGCCCGGTACGCGGCGAAGCAGGATCCGGATGCCGCGGCCCGCAGCGCCGCCGTGATCGCCGACAGCGCCCGCACGACGCTCGCCGACCTGCGCCGCGTCATGGCGCTCAGCCGGGAGGGCGAGGTCGTCGCCGGCCCGCAGCCCGGGTTCGACACCCTCGGCGAGCTGTTCGAGGCGATGCGCCAGTCCGGTCTCGCCGTCGAGGTGCGCGAGTCGGGGGAGCGGTTCCCGCTCAAGGACGGCGCCGAACTGGCGATCTACCGCATCATCCAGGAGGCGCTCTCCAACGCCCTCGTCCACGGCGGGGAGGGCACCGAGGCGGTCGTCGGGCTCACCTGGGTCGACGACGGGCTCGAGCTCACGATCGCCGACGACGGACTCCGCACCGCCGCGGGCGACGACGCGGGGGAGCCGGAGACGTCGCCCGACGACGAGCTGGCCGCGCTCACCCGGCCGCCGACCGGTCGCGGCATCACCGAGATGCGCGAGCGCGCCGAACTCTACGGCGGCGTGTTCACGGTCACCGCGAACGCCGGCGTCGGCTTCACCGTGAACGTCGTGTTCCCGGCGCTGCGCGTGCACAACGGCATCGACGGCGTGAAGCTGGGGGCCGAGTGAACCCGCGCGCGACGAAGCCGCCGGTGCGGGTGCTCATCGTCGACTCCTCCCGCATCCAGCGCGCCGGCCTCGCGCTCACGCTCGGATCCCAGCCCGACTTCGAGGTCGTCGGCCAGGCCTCCGACGGCACCCGGGCCCTCGCCCGCGTCCGGCAGGAGCAGATCGACGTCGTGCTCATGGACATCCAGTTGCCCAAGCTCGACGGCATCGCCGCGACGGAGAAGATCCGCACCGACAAGCGCGTGCTCGCCCACGGTCCGGCGCCCCGCGTCATCCTGCTGACCGCCCTCGACGTGGATGCCTTCCTCCCCTCCGCCGCGGTGGCCGGGGCCTTCGCGGTGCTGTTCAAAGACACCGAGCCGGAGTCGCTCTTCGCGACCGTCCGCGACGCGGCGGGAGCCCGTGAGCCGGCCTGACCGGCCCGCTCCCCGCACGGAATCCGGTGACGCCGCCGCCGTGCGCGCGGGGGTGGGAGTGGGACTCGCGGTCGCGGCGTACGGCGTCTCGTTCGGCGCGCTCGCGGTGGCATCCGGCCTCGACGTCTGGCAGGCGTGCGTGCTGAGCCTGCTGATGTTCTCGGGCGGGTCGCAGTTCGCCCTCATCGGCGTGCTCGCCTCGGGCGGGGCCGCGGCCGGTCCCGCGGCGATCGCGAGCGCCGCCCTGCTCGGGATGCGCAACTCGCTCTACTCGATGCGCATGGCGCCGATCATCGGCGGCCCGTGGTGGCGCAAGGCCGCCGCGGCGCAGCTCACGATCGACGAGAGCACCGCCGTCGCGACCGCGCAGCCGACCCTCCGCGGCCAGCGGATCGGCTTCTGGGTGACCGGCGGGATCATCTTCGTCGGCTGGAACCTCACCACCCTCGCCGGCGCGCTCCTCGGCGACCTCGTCGGCGACGTGCGCCAGTACGGGCTGGATGCCGCCGCCGCGGCCGCCTTCCTCGGGCTGCTCTGGCCGCGGCTCTCCGCACTCCAGCCGGTCGTCGTCGCGATCGCGGCCGCCGTCGTCGGGGCGCTGCTCATCCCGTGGATGCCGCCCGGTATCCCCGTGCTGGCCGCCGCGGCCGTCGCCGTCATCGTCGGCATCACGAACTGGTGGGGTCGCCGCGAGAGCCCCGCCGATAAGGAGGCGTCGTGACCGTCTGGCAGATCATCCTCGTCGCCTCCGTCGCCGTGCTCGCGCTCAAGGCGGCGGGTTACCTCGTGCCGCCGTCCGTGATGGAGCGGCCGACGCCGTCGCGCGTCGCGACGCTCACGACCGTGGCGCTGCTCGCGGCGCTCGTCGTCGTGCAGACCTTCGAGCGCTCCGGCGGCCTCGTGCTCGACGCGCGCGTGCCCGCGGTGCTCGTCGCGGCGGGGCTGTTCGCGGCGCGCGTGCCGTTCATCGTCGTGATCGTCGTCGCGGCCGCCGTCGCCGCAGGGCTGCGCCTGCTCGGCTGGGCGCTCTAGCGCGCCCGCCTCACCAGGTCAGGCGTCGAGGTCGTCGACGCCGGGCATCCACGACTTGCCGGGGGAGCCCCAGCTCTTCTTGCGGACCGCCTTCGCGACCGCCTTGTCGTAGGGGTGCTGGAGGCGGTCGGCGTACAGCACGCCGTCGAGGTGGTCGAACTCGTGCTGGAAGATGCGGGCGAGCCAGCCGTCGGCGCGCACCTCGAAGCGCTCGCCGTCGAGGCCGGTCGCCGTGAGCACCGCCGACGCCGAGCGGCGCAGCGGGAAGCGCTCGCCGGGGATGGAGAGGCATCCCTCCGACTCGGCGTCCTCGTCGAGTTCGCCGACGCTCAGCGGCGCGATGAGCAGCTCGGGGTTGATGGCGACGCCTTCGTGCAGCACGCCGTCGTCGTCGGCCCAGGAGTAGACGAAGAGGCGCAGCGGAACCCCGACCTGGGGCGCCGCGAGACCGACGCCGGGCGCCGCGTGCATCGTCTCGACCATGTCGGCGACGAGTTCGCGGACCGAGTCGTCGATCGACTCGACGGGGGCGGCGGGGGAGTGCAGGACGGGGTCGCCCGTGATGCGGACGGGTCGGACGGCCATTCGGTCAGGATAACCGCGTCAAGCCCGATAGATTTCTGGGGATGGATGGGGTGCTCGACGACCTGGCCGGTGGCAGTGCCATCGGTGGCATGGCGCCCGTCGGCATCCTCATCGCGTTCGTCGGCGCGATCTTCCTCTCGCTCGGCGCCCAGTTCCAGCACCGCGGCGTCGAACTCGTCGAGGAGCGCCACGGGTCGGGCGCGAAGGCGGGACTCTCGGTCAAGCAGCTCGCCCTGCTGCTGGCCCGCCCGTCGTGGGTGATCGGCACCGTCATGCTCGGGCTCGCGATCGTGTTCCAGCTGACGAGCCTCGGCTTCGCGCCGCTCATCGTCGTGCAGCCGATCGGCGCCGTCGCGCTCGTCATCACGACGATCGTCAACGCGCGCGTCTCCGGCGTGAAGATCACCGGCCCGATCCTGCGCGCCGTCACGCTGTGCGTCGTCGGCGTCGCCCTCTTCGTCGGCGTCGCCGCGTTCGTCGCGAAGGAGCAGGTGATCGAGGAGCCCCAGCTCGTCATCATCCTGAGCATCCTCGTCGGCGTCATGGTGCTGCTCGGCCTGACCTTCGCGTTCGCGCGCAAGAAGGCCGGCGCCCTCTTCTACATCGCCGCGGCGGGTGTGCTCTACGGCTTCGTCGCCACCCTCGCCAAGGTCGTCATCAACCGGCTCGGCAACCTGTTCGCGGGCATCGTCGGCGGCGACTTCGAGTGGCTCACCGCGCTGTGCGTCGTCGCCCTCATCGCGGCCGCCGCGCTCGGCGCCTACTTCGTGCAGACGGCGTACTCGCTCGGCTCGCCCGACCTGGTCATCGCCGGGCTCACCGTCGTCGACCCGCTCATCGCCGTCGCGATCGGCGTCGCCGTGCTCGGCGAGGCGTCGCAGGCGCCGCTCTGGGTCATCCCGGTGTGGGCCGTCGCCGCCGCCATCGCGGTCTACGGGGTGTTCCAACTCGCGAAGCACCACCCGCAAACGCATCGATAGGCCCGAACGTCGGGTAGCGTCTTTCGGGTGCGGATTCTGATCGGCGCCGACACTTTCGCGCCTGACATCAACGGCTCCGCGACCTTCGCCAAGCGACTCGCGGTCGCCCTCAAGCAGCGCGGGCACGACGTCCACGTCACGGCCCCCGCCCCCGACCGCCACCACGGCACCCGGGTCGAGGAGCACGACGGAGTGGAGCTCGTCGTCCACCGGCAGCGCTCGTGGCGCTGGCTGCCCCACCCGTGGCTGCGGTTCGCGCTGCCGTGGGAGGTCGTGCGCACCAGCCGACGCCTGATGCGCGAGGTGAGGCCCGACGTCGTGCACTTCCAGTCGCACATCGTCGTCGGTCGCGGGCTCGCGATCGCGGCGAAGGAGGCCGGCATCCGCCTCATCGGCACCAACCACGTGATGGCTGAGAACGTCGCCCAGCACGTGACGATCCTTCCGCCCCCGCTGCTGCGCGCCCTCGTGCGGTCGCAGTGGAAGGCGGCCGGCAAGGTCTTCGGGATGGCCGACGAGGTCACCACGCCGACGCTGCGCTCCTCGGAGTACCTCGAGCAGATGACCGGGCTCACCGGCGTGCACTCGATCTCCAACGGCATCGACGCGCACGACTACACGCCGAGCTTCGAGCCGCGCACCGAGAACCGCATCATCTTCGTGGGACGCCTCGACGAGGAGAAGCACATCGACGAACTGCTCCGCGCGACCGCGCTCCTCGACCCCGCGCTCGACGTGCGCGTCGACATCGTCGGCGGCGGCGAGGACGAGCACCGGCTGAAGCGCATCGCCGCGGAACTCGGCGTCACCGACCGGGTCGTCTTCCACGGCCGGGTCTCCGACGAGGACCTGCGCCGGATGCTCACCGCGGCCGCCGTCTTCGCGATGCCGTCGCGCGCCGAACTGCAGTGCATCGCCGCGATGGAGGCGATGGCGACGGCGCTGCCCGTCGTCGCCGCCGACGCGATGGCGCTGCCGCACCTCGTGCACCCGGGGGAGAACGGCTACCTCTACGAGCCGGGCGACATCGAGGAGTTCGCCGAACACCTCACGAGCGTGCTGACCGCCTCGCCCGAGGAGTACACGGCGATGAAGAAGGCGTCGCAGCGCATCGTCGCCGCGCACGACCTCAAGGCGACGATCGACACCTTCGAGGCGCTGTATCGTGGGGACCCGGTGACCGACCCGGTCACCGAGCCGGTCCCGGTTCAACCCGCGCGGAAGCCGCGGAACGGCGCGGGGCGGTAGCTCAGCCGGTTAGAGCAGCGGACTCATAATCCGTCGGTCACGGGTTCAAGTCCCGTCCGCCCTACTCCGAGAAATCCCTGGTCAGAGGTGCTATCGGACCACCTGTGCGGGCCCGAGTCAGCGAGGGCCGTGTCACGAAACCGCCCGAACGTGTCACAAGAGACCTACGTGCCGCTCGAGTAGAGCCCTCCGAGGAGGTTGACGGCATCGCGCTTGGCCGACGGGAGCGCGTGCGCGTAGGTCCGCAGCAGCACGTCAGGGGAGTGCCCGAGGATCCCGGCGACCGTCACCGGTGGCACGCCCGTCGCGAGCATCACCGTCGCCGCCGTGTGCCGCATATCGTGAAGCCGGATCGCCGGCGGGACGGGAGTCGTCACCCATCCCGCTGGCCGCGCTCCGCACGTGCTCGCGCCGCAGGCTATGCGCCCGCTCGACGCGAACCCCGGCGCTCGCCGACGCCCTGTCAGCGGATGGCTCGCTCGAGGTGCTCGTCCTCGCCGGTGATCGGGTTGTGGTACTCAATTCGCATAACCGGGTCCGGCCCGGACACTCCGAATGCGATGAACGCCAGCCCGTCGCCCCGCGGCACCGGGCGGGCCTGGGACTCTTCGGGTCGAATCAGTCCGGGACTTCGGCCCGCCCCGACCACTCGCGCGCTCGGGATGTCCACCGTTCCCTCGTTGACGATCTCCCACCGGGATTTCGTGAGGTGCCGAATAGTCCAGCGGACCTCGTCCTTGGGTAGAGCGCGCTCCTTGAGCTCGTTGCTCCGCCTCAACTCCTCCGTCTGGCGCTTAGACTCTTCGACCGCCTCGCGAGCCAGCGCGACCGCCTCATCGCGAGCACGTTCCGACTCCTCCTTAGCCGTCTGCGCGTCGCGCCGCGCCTCGACCGCAGCGCGTGCTTGGACGAGCGCTGCCACGGCCGCCGCGGCCGCGAACACGAGCAGCGTCACTTCAATCACGAGCACGACCGTGGGGGGCATGCGGCGAGCCTAGGAGCGTCTAGTTGTCGTCCGCGGCGTCGGCGTCTAGGAGTGTTGCCCACCAGGGGTCGGGGCGAATTAACGGACCCAACTCGATCCTCGAGTAGATCCCGCGCGTGTCGCCTCGGGTGACGAATAGGATCGCGCGCATGGGATGGACCAAGCCGCTCAATTCCAAGTCGCAAGTGAAGAAGGCGGGGAAGCAGCTGGTCGATCCCGACGTTTCGCACGAGGACCGAGCGGCAGCCCTCGCCGTCGTCAACAACTGGCGCTCGTCTCACAGCTTTCCGTTGAACACGCTCCAGGTGAACCTCCGGACGCACGTCGCCCGAGTGACCTCGAGCGCGCTCGTCTATCAGCGCCAGAAACGCCTCGCGTCCATTGAGCGCAAGCTGCGAGACCAGCCCACGATGGACCTCGCACGCATGCAGGACCTCGGTGGAGCACGGGCCGTGCTTGACTCGCTTGAGGACGTGACAGCCGTCGTTAGCTCGCTCCTGGACTCCCGCATGCGGCACGAGTTGAAACGGCACGACGACTACATCTCCAAGCCCAAGGCGTCCGGGTACCGCGGCCACCACTTGACCTACGCCTATGTGAGCGACCGCAGTCCTGACTGGAACGGCCATCTGGTCGAGCTTCAGATTCGTACGTCTGTGCAGCACGCCTGGGCGACCGCAGTCGAGACCTTCGGGCTGTTCACCAACCAGGCTCTGAAGTCGAGTAGTGGCGACCCTGAGTGGCTGCGCTTCTTCGCCCTCGCGAGTTCAGCGTTCGCACTGATCGAGGGCAGCCCGGTCGTGCCAGACACACCGGCTGACCCCGAGGAACTGCGCGCCGAACTGGCGGAGCTCGTGAAGAAGCTCAACGTCGTCAGCCGGCTCAACGCCTACACCCTGGCCGTCAAACAGGCCGACAAGGTGCCGGGCGCCTACTACGTCCTCACTCTCGACATCCCAAACGCGCAGCTCACCATCCGGCCGTTCGAAGACCTAGAACTAGCAACTGCTACCTACAACGAACTCGAGGCGCTGAGCGAAGAGGGCATCGACGTCGTCCTCGTGAAAATCGACAGCATGACGACGCTGCAGAAGGCTTATCCCAACTACTTCCTCGACGCTTCTCGTTTCCTAGAGCTCCTCAACGATGCGCTCAACTACGTCGTGATCGATCTGACGAGTTACGAAGACCCGATGTAGAGCGCGGTTCACGGCGCTCGCCGATGAGACGTCAGCGCCGGTCGATCGCCTCGGCGAGGGTGTACAGCGCCTCCCACACGCCCTCCCCTTGAATCTCGGCCAGGCGACCTCGCGCCTCGTCTTCAGAGAGCTCGTCGAGCTGCTCGATCAGTGCCGAGAGCTCGCCCTTCATCCGGCTGTGAATCGCAGCAATCGCGGCGCGCGTGGGTTTCATGAGCACACCGTAGCGATGCGCACCGTACGCGGCGGGACGGCGAGAGCTTTGCGGCGTTAGAAGAAAGTGGGGGGCTTACCGAGGTTCGCGCTCGTAGGGGACGATCAACCGCCTCGAACGGCGACCCCCTCGACGAGCCGTGACATACATCCGCCCACGATCGGGGATGTTCGCCTCACGCTGCCGCACTCCGAAGAAGTTTGATTCTCCCGGCCCGAGATCGCCGATTTCACCTTCGCGGTTCCTGCCGTCCGAGTCTTTCCAGTGCACTCGAACGTCCTGCTCGCGCTCGCCCTCATTCGTCACCTGCACGTAGAGAGTCCACTCGGAAGGTCGGTCCTCGAACATCGTGAAGATCCACCGAGAAGCCGCGCTCAGCGGCGGCCGTCGCCCGAGGTTCATGGGGCGAGGCTAGCGCGAGGCGCACTGCTCTAGGAACGCGGGATGTTCAGCGCGCCCTGACTATTTTGGGGCTGCCCGGAATGCATGTCACGCGCGTGTCACAAACGACGTAGGACGGCCCTGGACTCACTTGGACGAGTTTCCCGGGAATCCGGGCGACTTTGGACTTCGCGGGACGTGCCGGGATGTCGAATTGCGACTCATAATCCGTCGGTCACGGGTTCAAGTCCCGTCCGCCCTACCGAGTCCGGCGTCGTCCTCTCGAGCTCAGCGCGCACGGAAGACGCGGCGTCAGTCGGCGTCCGACCCTGCCCCGTCGCCGGCTTCGGCGGCGCTCGGCTCGTCGGGCTGAGCGGCGTGCGCGACCGTCGCACCGAGCGAGTCGCCCGCGCGCAGTCCCGCCGCGGCGAGCGCCGAGTCGATCGCCAGATCGGTCGCTGACGCCGGATCGATCACTTCGTCGTGCATGCCGCCACGCTATCGCGGAGCGCGTGCCGCATCCCGCGCCCACTCCCGCGGCGTTCCGCACTGAACCGCCGCGAGCATTCGGGGCGTCGGAAGGCGGGTGGTAACGTGGCCCGGGATTGTCAACAAAAGTTCACTATCGCACCAGGGGGCAGAGAATGAGCTTCGACCGCCGACCGTCCATCCGGAGAGCCGCCGCGAGCGTCGCGGCAGCCGTGCTCGCGGCATCCGTGTTCGCCGTCCTGCCCGCGACCGCGGCGTACGCCGCCGACAACCACGAGGCGATCGACTTCTCGGGTTACGCGCTCGGGCAGCCGAAGGGCCAGAACGGGTGGGGTTCGCACACCAGCCGCACGTACGACTTCGAGATCGTCGACAGTGCTGGCCGGGCGCTGCGACTCTCCAATGCCACGAACGATTCGAGCGATTACTCCCAGATGAGCCAGCTCTTCGCCCCCCGGCTGGCCGCCAAGGCGGGTGAGTCGTCGACGGGAGCGCCGAACGACGTGTTCGAGATGACCTTCGTCGTCGAATCGGCGACGGGTGGCTTCCAGGAGGGCCTCAACATCTCGGTCTCCGCGAGCGGTGAGCGCTCCGACGGCGCGCAGCCGCAGAACCGCGCGGGCGGCCTCGTGAACCTCACGCACCTCGACGGCGACCTCGTGGTCTGGTCGACGTGGCCCGCCGACGGGGTGCCCACCGACGAATGGCGCAACGTCTCCGCGCGGGTGTCCCCGGCGACGGCGCACACCATCCGGTACGTCGTGCAGTTCGTCGACGGCGACGACAACGACGTCGCGAGCCTGTGGGTCGACGGGGTGCTCGTCTCCGACCAGCTCGAGTCGTGGGAGAACTACCACGACGCGGCCGAGGCGTTCGCGAAGCAGACGGTCGAGGGGCCGCTGTTCCGGATCTCGCGCAGCATCCCGACCGAGGACGGGATCGGGTACGGCACGAGCGATCTGCCGACCGACGACGTGGTGGCCGCCCTCGACGGCGAGGGTCTGCTCATCCGTGACCTCAGCTACGCGACGTTCCGCTCGACCCCGACGGATCCGCCCGCGCCGACGACCGAACCGGCGCCCGAGACGGACGGCATGGATGCCGAGGCGACCCCGGACGGCGACGAGCTCCAGTTCGAGGCGACGGGATTCGATCCGTTCGAGAACGTCGCCGTCACCGTGTACTCGACGCCGTACTTCGCCGGGTGGTTCCGCGCCGATGCCGCGGGCCGGGTGGCCGGGACGATCACGCTCCCGTCGAGCATCCCCGGGGGGCTCCACACCCTCGGCCTCGCGGGAGAGAACGGCAACTACGCGACCGCCCAGTTCCAGCTCGTCCGCCTCGCCGCGACGGGAGCGAATGCCGCCGACGCCCTGCCCTACCTCGTAGCGGTGGGTCTGATGCTTCTCATTGGCACCGGGCTCATCGTTGCGCAGAGGCGCGCCTCCCGACGCGGTTAGGCGGGGCGGCGCGCGACTCGACGGAGACAGCTGGCGCGGTGCACGGCAAGCTGGAGGCATGACCGACTCGCCGGTGTCCGACGTCGACCTCGTCCACGCGATCACGCGGGAGTTGCGCGCGACGGCCGACCTTCACCCCGCGGCGATCCACGTGACCGCCGACGCGGGGCGGGTGCGCCTGCGCGGCGTCGTCGCGACCCACGCCGAGCGGCTCGCCGCCGCGACCGTCAGCGAGGCCGTCCCCGGCGTGACGGGCATCGTCAACGAGCTCGTCGTGCGCGACCTCGACCTCGCCGACGCGAAGCTCTCGGATGCGGAGGTCGCGCGCGAGGTCGAGCGGGCCCTCGCGGAGTCCACGGTGCGCATCGAGCGCCTCGAGGTCGCCTGCCGGCAGCACGTCGTGACCCTGCGCGGCGAGGTCGCCTCGGCCGCCGACCGTGCCGCCGCCCGGCACGCCGCCCAGTACGCCCGCGGCGTGCACGTCGTCGACGACCTGCTGACGGTGACGGATGCCGCAGGCGGCGACGTCGAAGAGCTAGCTCCCGATGACAGCATCGCCCTGCTGGGCCGCGAGGGCATCGGGCGTCTCGGGGTGCGCGCGGGATCGGGCGTCGACATCTTCCCGGTGAACTACCGCGTGCACGGCCGCGACCTGTTCTTCAAGAGCGGCCCGGGCACCAAGATGATCCGCCTCGTCGACGAGCCGGAGGTCGCGTTCGAGGCCGACGGGCGCGACGGCGAGCACGTCTGGAGCGTCGTCGTGAGGGGCGTCGTCTCGCGCCTCGACGACGACGTCGAGATCCTCGCCGCCGGAATCGTGGATGCCGCCACGGCGCATCCGGGGGAGAAGCTCAACTACCTGCACTTGCGGTCGCAGCAGATCACCGGGCGGCGATTCCCGGTGTCGGGGGCTTCCCCCAGCCTCGGAGCGTGACGGACAGCTCAGAGCCGACTTCCGACCCCGCCGACCCCGCCGCCCCCGCCGAGACCTCCGCGGCGTACCTCGAGCAGCCGCCGAGCCACACGCGTTGAGCGTGCGTAGGGACGCGGTCAGGCGCGCGTCGAGCGGCTGGCGTCGAGCAGGCCGGTGAGAACGTCGCGCGCGTGCTCGAGGTCTTCGATCGACATCCCGAGGCGCTCCACGACCTGACCGGGCACCTCGAGGGCCCTGCGGCGCAGGTCTGCGCCCGCCTCGGTCAGCTTCACCGCGAGGGCGCGCTCGTCGTCGGGATCCTTCTCGCGCGCGATGTAGCCGGTCGCCTCGAGGCGCTGGAGGAGCGGGCTGAGCGTCGCCGGCTCGAGCAGCAGCTCGTCGCTGAGGTCACGGGCGCGGCGCGGGCTGCGCTCCCACAGCGCGAGCATCACGAGGTACTGCGGGTGGGTGAGCCCGAGCGGCTCCAACACCGGACGGTACAGCGCGATGACGCTGCGGGATGCCGCCGCGAGGGCGAAGCACACCTGGCGGTCGAGGGCGAGCGGGTCGGCCGGCGCGGTGCTCATGGAACGAAGCTATCCCGAATTCTCTGAGTGCACGAAGCAAATAGTGAGTACACTAACCATATGGCCGATCGTGTGCGCTGGTGGGACAAGCTGAACAAGGCGCTCTTCCCGTACTTCGGCCCCGCCCAGCTGGGCTCCCCGGACGAGCCGCCGCGCCCGTCGAGCGCCGGCAAGCCGTGCCCGATCTGCGGCGCGCCCATGCCGGAGCACATCGTCGAGCGCGCGAGCGACTGGACGACCGCGACCCGCATCCACTGCCCGGTCGCGGCCGCCTGAGCCGCACTCCGATCAGCGCAGGTCGCGCATCCGCGCCTGCGTCTGCTGGTCGCCGCGCGAGCGGCGCTCGAACCAGATCGCGACGGTGATGAGGATCGCGCCCGCTGTGCCCGCGGCGACGTAGAACACGACGAGGTCGATGTCGCGCCCGGTCGTCAGCTGGAACAGGATGACGACGAGCTCGACGCCGAAGGTCACGAGGCTCAGCACGAACGGCGCCGCGTAGCGGCCCAGGGCGCCGACGAGCAGGGCGACGAGCGCGAGGCCGATGACGAGGATGGCGCGCCACGTCGCCGGGTTCGTGCCGGTCGCGAGCACCGACGGCAGGACCGTCACGACGATGCCGGGCGCGAGCACCCACCACGAGCCCGAGAACGTCACGGGCCACTCCGTGAGGCGGCGGGCCGTCGCCGGGGTGTCGCGCAGCACGAGGGCGCCCGCGGCGGTGAGCGCGAGACCCAGCGGCAGCGAGAACCACTCGACGTTGAGGTCGCGGACGCTCCAGCCGGCGACGGCGACCGCCCACGCGGCGGCGAACACGACCCACGCGGGGGCGAGGATCGTCGGTCCGCGGCGCGCGACGAGCACCGTCACGATCATGAGGGCCAGCAGCGCGAGGCTGAGGCCCCACAGCATCCACATCGCCGTCTCGGTGCCGGTCGCCGTGATCGGGCCGACGACGAGGAAGGCGAGAGCGGGCACGAGCGCCCAGCGATGGCCGGGGCGCAGCGCGCGGCCCGCGAGCGCCGCGAGGGCCGCCGCGACGACGCTGAGCACGAGCACGACGGGCATCACGGCGTCCGCACCGCCGTCGAGGCGGTCGAAGCCCAGGGCGTAGCGCACCGCCTGCACCGGGCCCGCGGCGGCCGCGACGATCGCCGCGAGGAGGACGGGGAGCCGCAGCTCGGCGACCTTCCACCGCTCGCGCCCGCGGTCGAGGACGACCCCGACGACGAGGAAGACCGCGGAGGCGGCGAGCAGCGCGATCGCGCGCCACGGCAGCGCGGCCGCGGGCCCCGACCCGGACGCGCCGAGCACGATGAGCGACGTGAGCAGCGCGATCGCGATCCCGGGGGCGACGAGCGCCGTGCCATTGCGACCCCGGACGGTGAGGACGACGCCGATGACGACGGCGGCGACGGCCGGCGGGTAGACGTAGGGCTCGGCGTCGGCGACGCCCGCGAGACCCAGGACGCACCACAGCGCGGCGGTCCAGGATGCGGCGGCGGCCCACCAGCCATAGCGGCGCTTCGCGAAGACCGCGGCACCCGCGGCTCCGATGCCGAGCACGACGAACACGATGAGGGCCGTGCCGAGGTCGGAGGTCTCCCGCACGAGCGCGAGGAACGCCGTGATGCCGCCCGTGACGAAGGCCGAGATCTCGACCCAGCGCCAGGCGAGCGACACCTCCGCCTCCGGCACGTCGCCCCGGCGCAGCCAGTCGGCGATGAGCGGCGTGCTCGGCAGCACGAGCGCGACGAGAGCGGCGATGACCGGCAGCGCGACCGGCGCCCCGCCGCCGCCGTTCCACGTCGGCACGACGCCGGTCTCGAGGATGCGCGGCACGATGTTGACGACGATGATCGCGAGGCTCGGCAGCATGAGCGCCGCCGCGGTGCTGCGCACGACGCGCGTGATCCCCGGCCGGCGGGTCAGCGTCAGGGTGAGCGCGAGTGCGAAGATCGCCGCGTTGGCGAGCGCCGTCTCCCAGGTGCGCTCGATGAGCACCGAGATGACCCCGAGCACGAACGGCACCGCCGTCACGCCGAGCACCGCCCACCACATCGGCGCGCGAACCCGGCGCACGAGCGTCACCACGAGGGCGAACACCGAGGCGGCCGTCGCGGTGTAGCTGAGGGCCGGGATGAAGTCGAACCCGAGCAGGTCGAGGGCGCGGAGCAGCACGAGCAGGGCGAACGCGTAGCCCACGACGACGTAGGCCGGGCGCAGCACCGCGGGCATCGCCATCGCGAGCACGCCGATCGCGACGACGACCGCCGCGCCGCCCGCCACCGTGACGCGCTCGTCGGCCCAGACGCTGAGCGCGAGGTAGGCGACGACGACGTGCGCCGCGAGCAGGAACGGCGTGCGGAACGCGGCCGTGGTCGCGCGCAGGCCCGGCACGAGGAGGAAGAGCAGCGGGATGGCGACGGCGACGGCCGTGCCGACGATGATCTGGTCGGGCCGCGAGAAGCCCGTCCAGGCGGGGATGGTCGCGATCGCGAGGGCGCCGAGCCACGCCGCGGTGAGCGTCCACTCCCGCACCGGGCCGCCGTCGCGGCGGGTCGCGAACGCGAGCACGAGGGCCGCGAGGGCCGCCGCGGTGATGCCGAGGATGGCGGCGAGGCCCGGGTCGGGCTCGACGATGCCGTAGCGCGACATCGGCTGCACCCACAGGTCGGACTCCGGCTCGCCCCAGCGGAATCCGCGCGGCATGAGCGGCGTCGCGAGCTGGGCGAGCGCGAGCATCCCGGCCGGGAGCGCGGCGACGAACGCGACGACGATCGAGCCGGCCCGGACGGGCTTGCGGACGATGAGCCCCGGCCACGGCACGAAGGCCAGCGCGGCGACGCCGGCGAGCGCGGCGGCGGGGAGCAACGCGATCCACCACGCCGCCTGGTCGAGGTGGATCGCGAGCGGCAGGATGCCCACGGCCATCGTCGCGAGCACGCCGAGGGCGGCGCTCCAGGCGGGCGCCGCGAGGGTGCGCGTGGCCAGCGCGGAGAGGCCCGCGAGCACGGCGAGAGCCAGGGCGCTGCCGAGCGTCCAGCCGGTCTGGTCGACCCGCGGGAGGGCGATCGGCAGCCCGATGAGCGTGATCGCGCCGAAGGTCGCCGCGGCGAGCGTGAGCGTCACGCGGTCGGCGCGCAGCGGGCTGTCGAAGCGCGTCCGCATCCGCGTCGCGATCTCGAACGCGAGGAGCGCGACCGCGACCGAGCCCAGGTGTCCGACGGTGGCCGACCACGGGCCGTCGACGGCGTAGCCGAAGAAGGCCGGCACGACGACGAGCCCGAGGAGGCCGAGCCACAGCCAGGTGCGGAGGCGCACGACGGCGGCGAGGGCGAGTGTCAGCAGCGCCGCGACGAGGGTGGAGACCGCGGCGAACGTCCACGGGCTCACGTCGCCCGGCACGAGTTCGGCGATCGCGCCGATGCTCAACCCGACGAACACCATCGCGAGGGCGCCGACGGCCTCGGCGGAGAACGTGAGTCGCACGCGGGCGAGCAGCCAGGCGAAGCCGAGGAAGACGACGGTGACGACGCCGACGACGATGCGCCGCGCCGAGATGTCGACGTCGACGTTGAGGAAGCGGAAGACGATGACCGCGACGGCGACGAGCACGGCGCCGGCGATCGCGAGCACCGACTGCAGGCTCACCTGCGACGAGGTGCGGGAGGCCGGGGCCGCCACCGTCGCCGGGGCCGCGACCCCCGCGGGAGCGGGAGCGGCGGCCGGCGCCGCGACGGGGGCGTCGGGGGCGGGGGCTCCCGTCGGGGGCGGGGCGAACGCCGCCTTGGTGGGCAGCCGCCCGATCACCTCGCCGCGCCGCAGGAGGACGGCGACCGCCTCCTCCGACACGGCGCGCAGTTCGTCGGCGACGGGGCCGGTGAGGATGGCGCCGCAGAACGGGCAGGAGTCCTTCCCGACGGGTCCGCGATCGCACCGGGGGCAGGTGGTGGATCCGCTGAGGTACTTCGCGGCCTGTTCGTTCCAGGACATGGCCGGAGTCTAGGGAACCTCAGGGGGCCGCGAGCAGCGAACAGCCGCGAATGGGGAATTCGCTCGTGTCGCCCGGGTTGTACATCGATGACTGAGTGAGGATGGACCGCATGACCCTGACCGCCGAGGAACTGGCCGCGAAGACCCCTGAAGAGCAACTGGCGTACTTCCACGAGCGCCGCGAGCTGGCGGTCGTGCAGCCGCTCGGCAGCCTCGCGCTCGTCAACACGCAGCTCGTGGACTCGGAGCAGACCATCTGGGGCGTCCCCGGCCGCTGGGCTCCGCTGCCCGAAGGGGAGTCGGGGCTCAAGGTCATCGCGACCGCCGACGAGGGCATCCGCGTGAACGGCGAGCTCGTCGACGGCGAGGCGGTCGTGCGCGGCAAGGACGACCCCGACCCCGGGGACGTCGTGTTCGGCGACACCGTGCGCGGGGCGGTCATCACGCAGGCCCAGGGCGGCTACGCGCTGCGGGTGTGGGACGCGAACTCCGAGGGCATCCAGAACTTCGGCGGGATCTCCCGCTACCCCTACGACCCGGAGTGGGTCGTCACCGCCGCGTGGAGCGAGAACCCGGAGGGCACCACCCTCGGCTTCCAGCACCTCAAGGACGAGGGCGAGGGGCGCAGCGAGCCGCGCGAGGAGGTCATCCCCGGCAGCATCCGCTTCACCCTCGACGGCGTCGACTACGACCTCGCGGGCTTCAAGGCCGGCCGCGCGCTGCAGATCGTGTTCGCCGACGCGACCAACGGCGACGAGACGTACAGCGTCGGGCGGTTCCTCTTCGTCGCTCCCAACGCCGACGGCACGATCACGCTCGACTTCAACCGCGCCATCCTGCCGCCGTGCGCCTTCAGCTACGCGTTCAACTGCCCGCTGCCGCCCAAGCAGAACCGCTTCGCCATCCCGATCCGCGCGGGGGAGAAGCAGGTGCTCGGCAAGGACGGGAACCCGCTGCATTGAGCGCACGGCCGCTCGATCCCGGCATCGTCGTCCGCCGGGTGCGGGCGGACGAGGGCCCGGGCCTGCGCACGCTGCGGCTCGAGGCGCTGCACGACCCGGTCGCGTCGATCGCGTTCCTGGAGACCGTCGAGCAGGCGCTCGCGCGTCCGGACTCCGAGTGGGCCGAGCGCGCCGAGCGCAACGCGACCGCTCCCGATCAGGTGGGCTTCGTCGCGGAGGCCGACGGCGAGCTGGTCGGGCAGCTGGCCGTCATCGTGCGCCGCGCGGGTGAGCCCGACTACTTCGGGCGGCTGCCGGAGCGGGATGAGCCGACCGTCGTCGGGGTGTTCGTGAGTCCGCGGGTGCGCGGGCGCGGCGTCATCGACGCGCTGCTCGGCGCGGCGATCGCGTGGGCGCGTGACGCCGGCCACGACGTGCTCACCCTCGACGTGCACGAGCGCAACGTCGTCGCGCGCGCGAGCTACGAGCGCGCCGGATTCGTCGAGAGCGGCGCGTTCGACGGCGACGACGGCCGCGAGATCGCCATGCGGCTCCGCCTCGACGGCTGAGCTCCGGGTCGGCCCCACGTGTCGCCGGAGGACGGCAGACTGGGAGCGTGTACATCGCGCTCCGCCGCACCGCGGACGGGGTCGAGGCGACCGACGTCGGGGACGACGGCATCCCGGGCTCCCCGGTGCGGGTCGACGACCTCGCGGCGTGGGTCGCCGTGCGGGAGCGCGAGCGGCCGCGCTGGGTGTGGAGCGACACCGCGACGTGGTACCCGCCGCTGCTCGCTGCGGGCGTGCGCGTCGAGCGCTGCCAGGACCTGCGGCTGTGTCACGCGATCCTGCGCGGCGCCGGGATGCTCGAGCCGGACCCGGCGTGGGACGGCCCGCGCCCGGTACGCACGACGACGCCGGACGGGCTGTTCGAGCTCGAACCCGAGCCGGACGACGCCGACCCCGTCGCCGAACTGGCACGCCAGCGCTCCGCGGTCGCCGACGACCCGAAGCGCGCCCTGCTCCTCGCCGCCGAGAGCGTCGGGGCGCTCGTCGCCGCGGAGATGACGTTCGCGGGCCTGCCGTGGCGGGCCGACGAGCACGACCGCGTGCTCACCGAGCACCTCGGCCGGCGGGTGCCGGGCGGCCGGCCGGAGAAGCTCGAGGCCCTCGCCGCGCGGCTGCGTGAGATCCTCGACGCCCCCGCGCTCAACCCGGACTCGCACCCCGAACTGCTGCGCGCGCTCCAGAACGCCGGACTCCGGGTCGAGTCGACGAGCAAGTGGGAGCTGCTCGAGATCGAGCATCCCGTCGTCGCGCCCCTGCTGGAGTACAAGCAGCTCGCGCGCCTGCTGAGCGCCAACGGGTGGGCCTGGCTCGACCAGTGGGTGCGGGACGGGCGCTTCCGGCCCGTCTACGTGCCCGCCGGCGTCGTCACCGGGCGCTGGGCGAGCGACGGCGGGGGAGCGCTGCAGCTGCCGAAGCAGATCCGCCGCGCCGTCATCCCGGACCCCGGCTGGAAGCTCGTCGTCGCCGACGCCTCGCAGCTCGAGCCGCGCGTCCTCGCCGCGATGTCCGGCGACCGGGCGATGGCGCGCGCCGGGCAGCAGACCGACATGTACCAGGCGATCGTCGACGCCGGCGCGGTCGAGACGCGCCGGCAGGCGAAGTACGGGATGCTCGGCGCGATCTACGGCGGAACGACCGGGGAGAGCGGCCGGATGAAGCCGCGGATGGAGCGCGCGTTCCCGACCGCGATGGCCTACGTCGAGGCCGCGGCGCGCGCGGGGGAGCGCGGCGAGGTCGTGCGCACCTGGCTCGGCCGGACGTCGCCGCCCGGCACCGGGCTCGGCTACGACGAGACGGCGACGGATGCCCAGAAGCGCAGCACCCAGCAGCGCGCCGCCGCGTGGGGGCGCTTCACCCGCAACTTCGTCGTGCAGGGCACCGCCGCCGAGTGGGCGCTCAGCTGGATGGGGTCGCTACGCCGCCGGCTGTGGGACCTCGGCTCGGGGTCGCTGGTGGAGCGCCCCCACCTGGTGTTCTTCGTGCACGACGAACTCGTCGTCCACACGCCCGCGGAGCTGGCGGATGCCGTCGCCGACGCCCTGCGCGAGTCGGCGGCGGAGGCGGGCCGGCTGCTGTTCCGCGGGGCCCCCGTCGAGTTCGCCGTCTCGGTCGGGATCGTCGACCGCTACTCGGACGCGAAATGACCGGCGGCAACCCGGATGGGAGATTGCTGAACACGGAATGACAGCATTGTGATTGCGGGCACCGCTCCGGCATAATCCAGATAGCTGTATCTCGATTCATCCAGCAGGTCGATGGGGAAGTCGCACCTGACGGAATGGAGAGAGAAGTGGCTGCTGTGCAATCGAAGAACGCGCGCGGTGTGATCTACGTCCACTCCGCGCCCAGCGCGTTGCGCCCCCACGTCGAGTGGGCGGCGGGTCGCGCCCTCGGTCGTGCCGTCAACTTCGACTGGCGCGAGCAGCCGGTCCTGCCCGGCGCGTTCCGCACCGAATACGTCTGGGAGGGCGACCGGGGCACCGGCGCGGCGCTCGCGTCCGCCCTCCGGGGCTGGGAGCACCTGCGCTACGAGGTCACCGAGGACGCCGGACTCGGCACCGACGGCGGCCGCTGGATGCACACGCCCGACCTCGGCATCTTCCACGCCCAGACCGACACCGTCGGCAACTTGGTCATCCCCGAGGACCGCATCCGCGGGGCCATGGAGTCCGCGGGGTCCGACGCGTTCGAGCTGCACCGCGAACTGCGGCTCGCGCTCGGTCAGGCCTGGGACGACGAGCTCGAGCCGTTCCGCTCGGCGTCCGACGAGTCTCCCGTCATCTGGTTGCACAAGGTGGGTTGAGCACGATGAGAATGCGCACGCCGATCACGACGCAGATCCTCCACTCGGAGGTCGTCGAGATCCTCGAATCCGACACGATCCTCGACACGTCCGCCCTCGCGCCCCTCGGGCCCGAGGGCGAGGGGGAGTGCACGCAGCACGACGGCTGCCTCCCCGTCGCCTGACGCTCAGCCGGCGTAGAGGCCCGTCACGTACTCCCGCTCGTCGTAGTACGCGTCGAGCTCCTCGATCGGGTCGTCCGGTCGCTCGCACAGCTGCGCGACGACCGCGCGCCGCGGCACCAGGCCCTCCGGGTCCCACGTCGCGGGATCCCACAGCTGCGAGCGCAGGAACGCCTTCGAGCAGTGGTGGAACACCTCGTCGATCTCGATCACGATCGCGAGCACCGGGCGATGCCCCTTCACGATCATCTCGTCGAAGAACGGGGCGTCGCGCACGAGTCGCGCGCGGCCGTTGATGCGCAGCGTGTCGCCGCGGCCGGGGATGAGGGACAGCAGGCCCACGTGCGGGTCGCGCAGGATGTTGCGGTAGCCGTCGGCGCGGCGGTTGCCGGGGCGCTCCGCGATCGCGATCGTGCGGTCGTCGATGACGTGCACGAGCTGCCCGGCCGGGTCTCCCTTGGGGGAGGCATCCGCACCGTCCGGGCCGGTCGTGGCGAGGACGCAGAACGGGGATGCCGCGAGCCAGTCCCGGTCCACCGGCAGGAGGGCGGGGCGGGCCTTGTCGCGCGTGCGCGGCAGCGGCACCCCGATCAGCTCGGTGAGCGCGTCGAGGTCGTCGATCGTCGTCCACTCGGGGGAGATCGTCACGCCCCCAACCTACGCTCCCGCCCTCCCGCTGGTTGAGATGCCGCAGGGCGGCTCCTCAACCAGCGGGGTGCGTGCCGGGGTTACTCGTCGAAGGAGCGGATGGCGACGACGGAGTTGTGGCCGCCGAACCCGAACGAGTTGCTGATCGCGAGCTGCGGGCCGTCGCCGAGGGCGTGCGGCGCGGTCGGCACGAGCAGCGGGATCTCCGGGTCCTGGTCGTCGAGGTTGATCGTCGGCGGCGCGACGCGGTTCTTCACCGCGAGCACCGTGATGATCGCCTCGAGCGCCCCCGTGCCGCCGAGCAGGTGCCCGTGGGCACCCTTCGTGGCCGACACCGGGATCTCGTGCACCCGCTCGCCGAACACCGCGAGGAGTGCCTTGTATTCGGCGATGTCGCCGACGGGGGTGCTCGTCGCGTGCGCGTTGATGTGGGTGACGTCGTCCGGGGTCGCGCCGGCCTGCGCGAGCGCGGCGAACACCGCGCGCGCGGCGCCGCGGCCCTCGGGGTCGGGAGCGGTGATGTGGTACGAGTCGCTCGTCACACCGCCGCCGGCGATCTCGGCGTAGATCTTCGCGCCGCGGGCCTGGGCGTGCTCGAGGGTCTCGAGCACGAGCGTCGCGGCACCCTCGCCCATGACGAATCCGTCGCGGTTGACGTCGTACGGGCGCGAGGCGCGCGTCGGGTCGTCGTTGCGCTTGGAGAGCGCCTGCATCGACGAGAACGACGCGAGGGTGATCGGGTGGATGCACGACTCGGTGCCGCCGGCGAGCACGATGTCGGCGAGTCCCTGCTGCAGGTGGTCGTAGGCGTTCGCGATCGCCTCGGTGCTGGAGGCGCACGCGGAGACGTCGGTGCGCGCGAAGGCGCGGGCGTCGAGGTCCATCGAGACGGCGGCGGAGGCGGCGTTCGGCATGAGCATCGGCACCGTCATGGGCAGCACGCGACGCGGGCCCTTCTCGCGCAGGGTGTCCCACGCGTCGAGCAGGGTCCACAGGCCGCCGATGCCGGTCGAGTAGTCGACGCCGAGGCGGGTCTTGTCGATGTCGGGGGCTCCGGCGTCCGCCCAGGCCTCACGGGCCGAGATGAGGGCGAACTGCGAGCTGGGGTCGAGCCGCTTGGTCTCGACGCGCTCGAGCACCTCCTCGGGCCGCACCTTGGCCTCCATGGCGAAGGTGACGGGGAGGTCGTACTCGCTCACCCAGTCGTAGGCGAGGGAGTTGGCGCCGGATTCTCCGGCGAGCAGGGACGTCCACGTCTCCTGCGCGGTGCCACCGAGCGGGTTCGAGGTTCCGATCCCGGTGACGACGATTCGCTTGGTCATTCGAATGTCTCCTGAAGGATCGGATGGGGGCTCGCGCCCCCATCCGGTCTGCTTAGCCCTGGGCGTTGACGATGAAGGTGACGGCGTCGCCGACGGTCGTGAGGTTCTTGACCTCCTCGTCGGGGATCTTCACGTCGAACTTCTCCTCGGCGTTGACGACGATCGTCATCATCGAGATGGAGTCGATGTCGAGGTCGTCCGTGAACGACTTGTCGAGCTCCACGCTGTCGGTCGCGATGCCGGTCTCGTCGTTGATGAGCTCGGCGAGCCCCGCGAGGACCTCTTCGGTGGACAGTGCCATGGTTGTTTCTCCTTGGATTGAGTGTGGAGTTCGGAAAACGTCGAATGACCGACGTCGAGTCTATTAGGGGAGTCTCACGACCTGGGCGCCGTAGACCAGCCCGGCGCCGAAGCCGATCTGCAGGGCGAGTCCGCCGCTGAGCTCCGGGTGCTCCTGCAGCAGGCGGTGCGTGGCGAGCGGGATGGAGGCCGCCGACGTGTTGCCGGTGGTCTCGATGTCGCGCCCGATGAGCACGTGCTCGGGGAGCTTCAGCTGCTTGGCGAGCTCGTCGATGATGCGCATGTTGGCCTGGTGCGGGATGAACGCCGCGAGCTCGTCGGGGCTCACCCCGGCGGTCTCGAGCGCCTGCTTGGCGACCTTCGCCATCTCCCAGACGGCCCAGCGGAAGACGGTCTGACCGTCCTGGCGCATCGTCGGCCAGGAGACGGTCTTGTCGATGACGTCCTGGAACGTGGCGTTCATGCCCACGGCGCCCCACTTGGAGCCGTCGGACCCCCACACGGTCTTCGAGATGCCGGCCTCGTCGGCGGGGCCGACGACGGCGGCGCCCGCCCCGTCGCCGAGCAGGAATGAGATCGTGCGGTCGGTCGGGTCGGTGAACTGCGACAGCTTCTCGGCGCCGACGACGAGCACGTAGTCGGCGGCTCCCGCGCGGATGAGGGCGTCGGCCTGGGCGATGCCGTAGGCGTACCCGGCGCAGGCGGCGCTCACGTCGTAGGCGGGCGCCGGGGTCGCGCCGATGCGGTCGGCGAGGTCGGCGGCGAGCGACGGGGTGACGGCGACGTTGCTGATCGTCGAGACGATCACGGCGCCGAGCTGCGAGGGGGAGATGCCGGCCTTGTCGATCGCCTCGCGCGCAGCCTTCTCGGCGAGGTCGACCGCCTGGGTCTCCTTGCCGGCGCGCACGCGCGTGACGATGCCGGTGCGCTGGCGGATCCACTCGTCGCTCGAGTCGATCGGGCCGACGAGGTCGTCGTTGGGGACGACGTTCTCGCCGCGCGCCGCGCCGAGGGCGAGGATGCGGGTGTACGGGTGGCCTTCAGCCTGCTTGAGCGCCATGTCAGCCGATCAGTTCGAGGGCGGCGGGGATGTCGTCGGGGGTCTTCACCGCGACGGTCGGCAGGCCCTTGAGCCCGCGCTTGGCGAGGCCCACGAGGGCTCCCGCCGGGGCGAGTTCGACGAGCCCGGTCACGCCGGCCTTCTCGAACGACGCCATGCAGAGGTCCCAGCGCACCGGGTTGGCGACCTGCCCGACGAGCAGGTCGAGGAACTCGGCGCCGGAGGAGACGGTCGAGCCGTCCTTGTTGGTCCAGATGGTCGTCGCCGGGTCGGCGGCCGTGACGGTCGCCGCCTCCTCACGGAGGCGGGCGACGGCGGGCTCCATGTACGAGGTGTGGAACGCGCCCGCGACCTGCAGCGGGATGACGCGCGCGCCGGCGGGCGGGTTCTCGGCGAGCTGCTGCAGCGCCGCGAGGTCGCCCGCGACGACGAGCTGGCCGCCGCCGTTGTAGTTGGCGGGGGAGAGGCCGAGCGCGGCGAGCTGCTCGAGCAGCGCCGCCTCATCGCCGCCGATGACGGCGCTCATGCCCGTCGCGACGGCGGTCGCTGCCTCGGCCATCGCCGCGCCGCGCACCGCGACGAGGCGCATCGCGTCGGCGTCGGAGAGGATGCCGGAGGCCGCCGCGGCGGCGAACTCGCCGACCGAGTGGCCCGCGACTCCCGCGAGCCGGTCGCGCTTCTCGGCGAGGGCGCCGAAGGCGAGGAGCGACGCGGCCACGATGAGCGGCTGCGCGACGGCGGTGTCGCGGATGGTGTCGGCGTCGGAGACGCTGCCGTGCGTCACCAGGTCGACGCCCGCGGCATCCGCGAGGGCGCCGAGGTGGTCGGCGAATCGGGGCTCGGCGAGCCAGGGTTCCAGGAATCCGGGGGTCTGCGATCCCTGACCGGGCGCGACGACGACGACACTCACGAGAGTCCATCCTGCCAACTCCCGTCGTCCGAGGTCGACAGGCGACGACGAAGAAACGCCCCGGATGTTGGGCGATTCCTACGAACGGATCAGTGCGACGCCGGCTTGGGGTTCGACGCGATGGCGCCGACGATGAGGGCGGACTGAAGGATGAGCGCCTCGCGGGCGCCCGTGGCATCCCAGCCGATGACCTCCGAGATGCGCTTGAGGCGGTAGCGCACGGTGTTGGGGTGCACGAACAGTTCGCGCGCGGTCGCTTCGAGCGAGCGGCCGTTGTCGAGGTAGCACCAGAGCGTGGTCAGCAGTTCCGTCGAGTGGTCCTGCAGCGGCCGGTAGATGCGGTTGAGGAGCGTCGAGCGGGCGAGCGGGTCGCCGGCGAAGGCGCGCTCGGGCAGCAGGTCGTCGGCGAGGGTCGGACGCGGGGCGTTGCGCCACGCCTTGGCGACGGCGAAGCCCGCGAGGGCGGCCTTCGCGCTGCGGGCCGCCTCGAGCAGCGACGGCACGGTGTGGCCGAGCACGAGGTGGCCCGGCCCGAACCCGGGCTCCAGTTCGGCGGCGATCTCGAGGAAGGAGCGCTGCTCCGGGTTATCGGTCTCGGCCTCGACCCGGCCGATCACGATGACCAGGCGGCTGCCCTGCACGCCGATGAGGACGTCGGCCTCGAGGTGCCGGGCGGTGCGGCGCAGCATGTCGACGTCGAGCATCCGCGGCGCCGTGCCGACGAGCACCGCGACCTCGCCGTGGCCGTTCCAGCCGAGGGCGGCGATGCGGCTCGGCAGCTCCGAGTCGTACTCGCCGGTGAGGATCGAGTCGACGACGAGGGCCTCGAGGCGCGCGTCCCACAGCCCGCGGGCCTCCGCGGCGCGCGCGTAGACGTCGGCCGCGGCGAACGCGATCTCGCGCGAGTACAGCAGGATGGCGTCTTTGAGCGACTCGTCGGCATCCTGCCGCACGCGCTCCTCGACGACCTCGACGGTCACGCGGATGAGCTGCAGGGTCTGCTGCAGGCTCACCGAGCGCAGCAGCTCGCGCGGGGCCGCGCCGAACACGTCGGCGGCGATCCACGGCGTCGACTTCGGGTCGTCGAACCACGAGATGAAACTCGTGATGCCCGCCTGCGCGACGAGCCCGACGGCGCTACGGCGCCCGGGCGGCATGTCGCGGTACCAGGGAAGCGTGTCGTCCAGGCGCTTGAGGGTCGCCGTCGAGAGTTCACCCGACAGCGTCCGCAGCCACGCGAGGGTCTGCGCCTTGGTGCGCTCAGCCGCCATCCGTCCCGGGCCCCGGCCTAGCTCTCGCCGCCCGCGGCGCCGGAGGTGCCGGCCGCGACGTCGTGGAGCCGGTACCGGGCGATCGCCTGGGCGGGGGCATCCGCCGCGACCTCGCCGCGCCGCGCGAGCGCCTGGAGGACGCGCACCACGATGGACGGGCCGTCGATCTTGAAGAACCGGCGGGCCGCCGCGCGGGTGTCGCTGAAGCCGAAGCCGTCGGCGCCGAGCGTCAGGTAGTCGCCGGGCACGAACGGGCGGATCTGGTCCTGCACGGCGTGCATGAAGTCGGAGACGCCGATGAACGGCCCCTCCGCGTCACGCAGCTTCGTCGTGAGGTACGGGAACTGCGGCGGCTGCTCCGGGTTGAGGAAGTTGTGCTCGTCGGCGGCGAGGCCGTCGCGGCGCAGCTCCGTCCAGGAGGTGACGCTCCAGACATCCGCGGCGACGTTCCAGTCCTTCGCGAGCAGCTCCTGCGCCTCGAGGGCCCACGGCACGCCGACACCCGACGCGAGGATCTGCGCCTTCGGGCCGAACGCCTCCGCGGACTTCAGCTTGTAGATGCCCTTGAGGATGCCCTCGACGTCGACGTTCTCCGGCTCCGCCGGCTGCGGCAGGGGCTCGTTGTACACCGTGAGGTAGTACATGACGTCGGGGTCGGGGTGGTTCCCGCCGTACATCCGCTCGAGGCCCGCGCGCACGATGTGGCCGAGCTCGTAGCCGTACGCGGGGTCGTAGGAGATGACCGCCGGGTTCGTCGACGAGAGCAGGTGCGAGTGCCCGTCGGCGTGCTGCAGGCCCTCGCCGGTGAGCGTCGTGCGTCCGGCGGTCGCGCCCATGATGAAGCCGCGCGCCATCTGGTCGCCCGCCGCCCACATCGCGTCGCCCGTGCGCTGGAAGCCGAACATCGAGTAGAAGACGTAGACCGGGATGAGCGGCTCGCCGTGCGTCGCGTACGACGTGCCGACCGCGGTGAACGCGGCGAACGCGCCCGCCTCGTTGATGCCGGTGTGCAGGATCTGACCCTGCGGGCTCTCCTTGTAGGCGAGGAGCAGCTCGCGGTCGACCGACGTGTAGTGCTGACCGTTCGGGTTGTAGATCTTCGCCGTCGGGAAGTAGGCGTCCATGCCGAACGTGCGGGCCTCATCCGGGATGATCGGCACGATCCGGTTGCCCATGCCCTTGTCGCGCAGCAGGTCCTTGAGCAGTCGCGCGAAGGCCATCGTCGTGGCGACCGGCTGCTTGCCGGAGCCCTTCTTCATGTCCTCGTACGCGTCGTCGCCGGGGAGCGTGATCTGCGTGTACTTCGAGCGGCGCTCCGGGAGGTACCCGCCGAGCGCGCGGCGGCGCTCCTGGAGGTACTGGATCGCCGGGTCGTCGGCGCCCGGGTGGTAGTACGGCGGCTGGTACGGGTCGGCCTCGAGCTGGGCGTCCGTGATCGGGATGCGCATCTCGTCGCGGAACTGCTTGAGGTTGTCGAGGGTGAGCTTCTTCATCTGGTGGGTCGCGTTGCGTCCCTCGAAGCTCGGGCCGAGACCGTAGCCCTTGACCGTCTTCGCGAGGATGACGGTCGGCTGACCCTTGTGCTCCATCGCCGCCTTGAACGCGGCGTAGACCTTGCGGTAGTCGTGACCGCCGCGCTTGAGGTTCCAGATCTGCTCGTCGGTCATGTCCTTGACGAGCTCGGCGGTCACCGGGTCGCGGCCGAAGAAGTGCTCGCGCACGAACGCGCCCGACTCGGCCTTGTAGGTCTGGTAGTCGCCGTCCGGCGTCGCGTTCATCAGGTTGACGAGCGCGCCGGTCGTGTCGCGGGCGAGCAGGTCGTCCCACTCGCGGCCCCAGATGACCTTGATGACGTTCCAGCCGGCGCCGCGGAAGAACGACTCCAGCTCCTGGATGATCTTGCCGTTACCGCGCACCGGGCCGTCGAGTCGCTGCAGGTTGCAGTTGATGACGAAGGTCAGGTTGTCGAGCTTGTCGTTGGCGGCCCACTGGAGGGCGCCGCGGCTTTCGACCTCGTCCATCTCACCGTCGCCGAGGAACGCCCAGACGTGGCTCTCCGAGGCGTCCTTGATGCCGCGGTTGGTGACGTAGCGGTTGAGCTGCGCCTGGTGGATGGCGTTGATCGGCCCGAGGCCCATCGACACCGTCGGGAACTCCCAGAACTCCGGCATGAGGCGCGGGTGCGGGTAGGACGAGAGGCCGTGCGGGGCGCGGCTCTTCTCCTGGCGGAAGCCGTCGAGCTGCTGCTCGGTCAGGCGGCCCTCGAGGTAGGCGCGGGCGTACATGCCGGGGGAGGCGTGGCCCTGGTAGAAGATCTGGTCGCCGCCGCCGGGGTTGTCCTTGCCGCGGAAGAACCAGTTGTGGCCGACCTCGTAGAGGGCGGCGGAGGAGGCGTAGGTGGAGATGTGGCCGCCGACCGCGATGCCGGGGCGCTGCGCGCGGTGCACGGTGATCGCGGCGTTCCACCGGATCCACGCGCGGTAGCGGCGCTCGATCTCCTCGTCGCCGGGGAACTCGGGCTCGTTCTCCGGGGCGATGGTGTTGATGTAGTCGGTGGTCGGAACCATCGGCACGCCCAGCTGCAGCTCCTTGGAGCGCTTCAGCAGGCTGAGCATCACGTCGCGACCGCGGCCGCGTCCCTTGGCGGCGACGAGGTCGTCGAGCGACTCCTGCCATTCGGCGGTCTCGTCGGGATCCTGGTCCGTGTTGCTGACCGAGTACGGGTCCTGGTCGTTGACGGGCACCGATGACCTCACAATGTGTTCGCTCGGCCGGCCCGCGTTCAGCAGGCCGGCGTTGGACAGGCAGGCGACCTTGTGGATCGCCGCGCGATCGCGCGCTCCGAGTCTAGTTGTCCGGGCGACCCGCTTCCGGCCCACGCGGCTTCCGGTGCCCGGCGTAGGATCGCCGCTGGATCGCCGGGCGCCCGCTCCGGCGCGGAAGGACGCGACATCCCCATGGCTCTGCAGCCCGGCACCCCGGCCCCCGACTTCGAGCTGTTCAACCAGTTCGGCGAGACGGTGAAGCTGAGCGACTTCCGCGGAGTGAAGCCCGTCGCCTTGGTCTTCTTCCCCCTCGCCTTCACGGGCATCTGCACGGGGGAGTTGTGCGAACTGCGCGACAACATCGGGATGTTCCGCGACGACGACGTCGAGCTGTTCGGGGTCTCCGTCGACTCCAAGGCGACGCTGCGGGTGTTCGCCGAGCGCGAGGGCTTCGACTTCCAGCTGCTCGCCGACTTCTGGCCGCACGGCGCGGTCGCCCGCGAGTACGACGTGTTCCTCGACGATCGCGGCACGGCGACGCGGGCGACCTTCCTCATCGACACCGAGGGCGTCATCCGCGTCTCGTTCGTCACCGAGCCGAGCCGCCCGCGCTCGCTCGACGACTACCGCGCGGCGCTCGAGTCGATCCGGGCGCCGCGCGGCTGAGTCGCGCGTCCCGGGTTACGGCACCGTGATCGCGGCGTCGACGAAGTCGGAGTTGCCGCCGAAGTCGAACACCCACAGTTCCAGGACCATGCGCGTGCCCGACGGCACCGGCCGCACCGAGTAGTCGAGCTTGCTCGTGTCGGCGACCAGGCCGCGCTCGGCGACCTCTTCCCAGACGTACTGGCCGGTCTCCGGCACCCAGGTCTGCACGACCGGGACGATGAGGCCGCCCGGCTCGACGGAGAGTTCGCCGTAGGTGCCCGCGGTCGGGTTGAACGTGTAGTAGTTCTCCGACACGATCGCGCCCGTCGCCGGGTCGAGGCCGAGCTCGAGGAGCGCGTCCACCGGGTCGGCGGCACCGGGGCGGTAGTAGTTGAGCGGCACGCTCACGCTCGCGGTGCCCGCGTTCGCGTCCTGCGAGAAGCCCATGTAGGCGAGCGCGGTGTCCTCGCCGTCGGAGATCACGAGGAAGCCGAGGTTGTAGAACGCACCCGCGCGGCCGGAACCGTCGCTGGAGACCTGGGCGGGGCGGTTGCCGATGTAGCTCACCGTGCCGTTGGCGTTGAGCACGCCGTAGTAGAAGGTGGCGCGCGCGATGTTCGCCTCGGCGCCCGCGCCGAACTCTCCGGTGACGTAGACGCCGCCGTCGGCGAAGGTGACCTTCGCCTGGCCGGAGACGAACGACGGCTGGTCGTTCGGGTCGATCTGCGTGCCCTCGGTGTAGTAGGTCGTGAGGAACTCGGACCAGCCGGTGCGCTCCGCGACCTCGGCGTAGCCGGGGTTGTAGTAGCCGCTCGTCGGCGGGAAGTAGATCGACAGTCCGGTGGCGCCGCGCGTGGCCTGGCCGGCGACCTTGTCGAGCACGACGTCGTTGACCGCCCGGACGACCGCTTCGGCCTCCGGCGCGACGTCGACGGCGTCCACGCTGATCTCTCCGGCGAAGATGCCGAGGTCCTTCATGTGCAGGTCGTAGCGCGGGTCGGGGTTGGAGCCGAACCCGAGGGTCTGCGCGAGGGTGCGGCCGACGGTCGGGGCGACGTCCTTGACGCGCTCGATCATCGCGTCGGCGAAGTCCGACACCGCCTGGTCGAGGACCTCGATCTGCGTGAGGTCGACGAGCGACAGGGTGATGTCGATGTCGGTGCCGTAGGTCAGCGCCTGCTGGTGGAAGCCGTCGATGATCGCCGAGCCCACCTCGTCGGGGCTCTTGCCGCGGTACGCCGCCTCGAGCGCCGTGTAGTCCCAGCCGTGGCCGGGCTCGAGCTCCTGCGAGGCGAGCAGCCGGTCGGCGTGCGGCGCGAGCATCGACGCCACCTCGAAGGTCGCCATGAGGCACGCGTCGAAGCCGAGCAGCTGGAGCTTGTCGACGCCCGCGCCCTCGAGGCCGGCGCCGATGCCCTGCTCGAGCTCGGGGAGCGTCAGGGTGTCGTGGTCGGCCGACTCGTCGCCGCCGACGCCGGGCCACGAGGCGCCGTGGTCGGAGATGATGAGCCCGTAGTTGGCCGCCGGGTAGCGCAGGATGCTCTCCCGGATGAAGTCGGCGAGCAGCGCGGGGTCACCGGTGTTGACGTGACCGAACTCGTCGAGGATCGTCGCCTCGCCCTTGCCGATCTCGATCCACTTCGCGCCCTGCCAGTCCGGGATGCCGAGCACGGGGGTGTCGGTGTAGCCCTCGGCGCGGTCGACGAAGCCCACCAGGTTGAAGCCCGGCTGCGAGCCGACCTTGCCCATCTCCTCGAGGTCTTCCATGAGGAAGGGCTCGAGGTTGGTGTCCGCGATGCCGTAGTAGAGGATCGTCCAGCTGTCCGGAGCCTGGAAGCCGCCGGGCTGCCCGACGCACCCCGCGAGACCGGCCGTCGCCAGGACGCTCGCCCCCAGGGCGGCCAGCATCCGCGTGATCCTCGACCGTGACATCCGTGCCTCTTCCTCGTCGACTATCGGTGACGTCTGCTCACTGTAGTGGCCCGGTACCATCGGGTGGGTCAGGGCTCTTAGCTCAGCTGGTAGAGCGCCTCGTTTACACCGAGGATGCCGGGGGTTCGAGTCCCTCAGGGCCCACTCTCGCGGGTCATCGGGGGGTGGATTCGCCCTCCCCGGGGAGTCGGTAATGTCGGGCGGGTGTCCGGCGCACGTGTCTCGGGAATCTTCGCCCTCGTCCTGGCGTGCATGCTGTGGGGGACCACCGGGACCGTCGCCACGTTCCTGCCCGACGCGGCGAGTCCGCTCGCGATCGGGGCGGCGACGATGGGCATCGGCGGCGTCCTGCTGTTCGCGACCGCGCCGCGGCTCTCCTCGGGGGTCCTCCGCGATCCGGTGACGCGCCGGTTCGCGGCGATCGGCGCGATCGGCGTCGTCGTCTACCCGCTCGCCTTCTACTGGGGGATGTCGCTCGTCGGCGTCGCGATCGGCAACGTCGCGGCGCTCGGCTCGGGCCCGGTGTTCGCCGGGATCATCGAGTCCCTCGTCGAGCGTCGTCGCCCGCCGGGGCGCTGGTTCGTCGCCACCGCGATCGCCGTGCTCGGGATCGCGCTGCTCGCGGCGGGCCGCGACGAGGACGGGGCCGTCGACGCGACGGGGGGCGAGGCGCTCCTGGGTGTCGCGCTCGGGCTGCTCGCCGGACTCGCCTACGCACTCTTCACCTACGCGTCGTCGCGCGCGATCCAGGCGGGGGCGCCGTCGCGCGGGGCGATGGGCGCGATGTTCGGCCTCGGCGCGCTGCCGCTGCTCGTCGTGCTCCTCCTGCTCGGCGCGCCGCTGCTCGAGTCGGCCGAGTCGATCGCGCTCACCGGCTATCTCGCGCTCGGGCCGATGCTGCTGGCCTACATCCTGTTCGGGATCGGCCTGCGCTCGGTGCGCAGTTCGGCGGCCACGACGATCACCCTGCTCGAGCCGGTGTTCGCCACCGCGCTCGCCGTGGCCGTCGTCGGGGAGCGCCTGACGCCGATCGGGTGGGCCGGATTCTGCCTGGTCATCGTGGGACTCGGTGTGCTGATCACGGCCCGTCGCTCCGTCGCAGCGGGCGCTCGGTCCTAGACTCCGAAGCATGAGCGACGTCGAACCGGACGCCGGCGGATCAGGCACCGAACCCGAGCCCTACGAACCCACGGGGGCTCGACGGTCGACGTTCACGCCGCCTCCCGCGGGCGCCGAGCCGCCCGCCTTCGACGACGACGCCCTCGCGGATGCGCTCGCCGCCCAGGTCGCCAGCTACACCTCGCCGATCCCGATCGTCGGCGCGCCCGTCCCGCTGACGCCGTCGGCGCCGGATCCCGGGCCCGCTCCCGAGGCCTCCGTCGAGCCCGAGCCGCCCGCGTTCGCCCCCGACCCGCAGCCCGTCGCGACGCCGGAGTCGCCCGCGCCGACCTGGGGGCAGGATGCCCCTGCGCCGACCTGGGGGCAGGATGCCCCCGCGCCGACCTGGGGCACCGGGTCCGTGCCGACGCCGCCCGCCGTCGACCTCCCCGCCGCCGCGTCTGCGGACAGCCCGGTGGAGGCCCCCGCCGAGCCGTCGTCCGAGTCGCTCGACACGTCGTCGAGCCCGACGCTCGAGGCGATCGAGCGGCTGGAGAACGAGTTGCGGCGGCGCGCCGAGGAGGCCCGCGGCGTGACGACCGGCCCCACGCCCGTCGTGCCCTCGCCGGCCGAGCCCGAGGGATTCGCGCCCGCCGAGCCGGTCGCCCCCTCGCCCGCCGTCGCCCCCTCGCCCGTGGAGGCGCCCGCGCCGGCGGTCGCTGCGTCCCCCGCGTCCCCGGCCGAGCCGCCCGCCGACGAGCACACGCCGCCGCCGGGGGAGCGCGTCTTCCCGGCACCGCCGACGTTCCTGCACCCCGCGCCGCCGACGGGTGAGATCCCGGCCGAGTGGGCGCCGCCCGCGCCGGACACCGTCGTCGACGCCCCCGGATTCGCGCCGGAGCCGCCTGCGGGCTTCGCGCCGGAGCCGCCTGCGGGCTTCGCGCCCGAGCCGCCTGCGGGCTTCGCGCCCGAGCCGCCTGCGGGCTTCGCGCCCGAGCCCCCGGCGTCCGACGCGCCGGCAGCCGAGCCGCCCGCCCTCGAGTCGTTCATCGAGCCGGAGCCGCCCGCGTTCGAGCCGCCCGCGCCCTCGCGATTCGCGCCCGAGTTCGCCGCCGAATCGGCTCCCGACTCCGCCCCGGCCCCCGAGCCCGAGATCGAGCCCGAGCCCGCCGCCGGAGCCGCCGAGCCGCCGCCCCTCGTCGAGCCGCCCGCGCCCGGCGCCGCCTTCCCGGCGTTCGCCCCGCATCCCGAGCCCGTGTTCGGCGCCCCGCCGGCGAGCCCGCCCGTCGATCTGCCGCCGCCCGGCACCCCGGACTTCGCGCACCTCCCGCCGCCCGTCGGGATCGAGCCCGCGGCGCTGCCGCCCTACGACCCCGCGACCGAGGCCGGTCCCGCGGCGGCGCCGCCGCCGCATCCCGACGACCTCGGGGCGGACGTGCTCGCCGTCCCGCCGACGGCTCCGCCTCCGCTCGCGCCGCCGACGCCGATCGACGCCCCGGCCCCCGTGTCGGCGCCCATCGACCTGCCGCCGCCCGCCGGCGTGCCCGTCGAGCCCGACCTCGGCGAGCCCGCGGTCGACGACGCCGTCGACGACATCGACCGCGTGTTCGGCGCCGGCCCGATCGCCGTCGACTCCACCGGGGCCGTGTCGATCGTCGCCCCGCCGTCGCAGCCCATCCCGACCGTGCAGGTCACGGAGGGGGAGGTCGGCCTGCTCGACGAGGAGCCGCGGCAGCATCCCGCCCTCGCCGTCGAGGCCGCCGGCACCGAGCCGACGGCGCTCGACCTGCGGGCCGGCCGCGCCGCGCGGATGTTCTGGCTCTGGTTCGCCGCCAACTCGTCGGTGATCGCGCTCGCCCTCGGTGCCGTGCTGTACGGCCTCGGCATGAACCTGCGGCAGTCGATCGTCGCGATCGTGATCGGCGTCGCCCTGTCGTTCCTGCCGCTCGGTCTCGTGACCCTCGCCGGCAAGTGGAGCGGGCAGCCGACGATGATCGTGTCGCGCGCCTCCTTCGGGGTCGTCGGCAACGTCGTCCCGACGATCGTCGCCGTCGTGTCCCGCGTGTTCTGGGGCGCCGCGCTGCTCTGGCTGCTCGGCACGGGCATCGCGCAGGTGCTCTCCGACGCGGGGCTGGATGCCGGCCTCGGCACCTCGACGTGGACGTACGTCGCCCTCGGCGCCGGATTCGTGCTCGCCTTCCTCGTCGCGCTCTTCGGCTACGGCCTCGTCGCGCGCGTGCAGCTCGTGCTCACCGTGCTGACCGCGATCCTCGTCGTCGGGGTGGTCGTCCTGACGCTGCCGTTCGTGGACCTCGAGCGGGCGCTGCAGTCGGACGACGGGCCCTGGTCGCTGCTGCTGAGCGGCATCGTGCTCGTCTTCACCTTCGTCGGGCTCGCCTGGGTGCACTCGAGCGCCGACGTGGCGCGCTACCAGCGCCCGGAGAGCGACGGCGGCTCGACGATGCTGTGGACGTTCGCCGCGACGATCCCCGCGCTCGTGCTCGTGTCGTGGGGTGCCATCCTCGCCGCCTCCGACCCGATCATCGCCGACGGTCTCGCGAGCAACCCGCTGTACACGATCGCCGCGCTGCTGCCCGCCTGGTACCCCGCGCCGCTCATCGCCGCGGTGGGACTGGGCCTGCTCTCGGGCGTCGTGCTCACGATCTACTCCGGCGGCTTCGCGCTCCAGGCGCTCGGCCTCGGCGCGCGTCGCTCGATCACGACCGTCATCGCCGGTGTGCTCGTGCTGGGGCTCGGCCTCGGCCTCGTCGTCCTCGCCGCCGACGCCCGCGACCTGCTCATCGACGCCGCGACGACGATCGCCGTGCCGGTCGCCGCGTGGGCGGGCATCTTCGGCGCCGAGATGATCATCCGCTCGCGGTTCTCGGCCGCCTTCCACGCCGAGTCCCTGCTGCGCCGCGGGGGCGTCTACCCGTCGGTGCGCTGGGTGAACCTCGTCGGGATGCTCGCGATCGCGGCGATCGGCTTCGGCCTGACCTCGGCGGCGCTGCCGGGCCTCGACTGGCAGGGCTACCTGTTCCCGTTCCTCGGCCTGCCCGCGGGCGACCCGCTGCTGTCGAGCGACGTCGGCGTGCTCGTCGCGCTCGGCCTCGGACTGCTGCTGCCCTTCGCGACCGGCATCCCGGCGATCCGTCGCCAGGAGCGCGCGCTCGTAGACTGAGTCGGTGACCACCCTCGCCGACGTCCAGGATGCCGTCGAGGCGCTCTGGCCGGTCTCCGGTGCCGAGGCCTGGGATGCCGTGGGCCTGCTGTCGGGCGACCCGGCGGCCGGGGTGTCCCGCATCCACCTCGCGGTCGACGCCGTGCTCGACACCGTCGACGAGGCCGTCGAGGTCAGGGCCGACCTGCTGCTCGTGCACCACCCGCTGCTGCTGCGCGGCGTGACGACGGTCGCCGAGACCCGCTACAAGGGCGCGGCGATCGCCCGGCTCATCCGCGGCGGCTGCGCCCTGCTCGCGGCGCACACCAACGCCGACGTCGTCGCCCGCGGCACCTCGGCGGTGCTCGCCGAGAAGCTCGGGCTCCAGGGCATCCGCCCGCTCTCGCCGTCGTCGGCCGACCCGGCGACCGGCCTCGGCCGGGTCGGGACGCTCGCCGAGCCCACGACCCTCGGCCGTCTCGCCCGCGGCCTCGCCGACATCCTCCCCGCGACCGCGCAGGGCATCCGCGTCGCGGGGGAGTACGACCGTCCGGTGACGACGATCGCGCTGTGCGCGGGCGCCGGCGACGCCTACCTCGCCCACCCCGAGGTGCTCGCCGCCGACGTGTACGTCACGAGCGACCTGCGCCACCACCCCGCGTCGGAGGCGGTCGAGAACGCCCGCGTCGGCGGCGGACCCGCCCTCGTCGACGTCTCGCACTGGGCGAGCGAGTGGCTGTGGCTCGACGTCGCGGCCGAGCAGCTGCGCGCCGCGTTGCCGGGCGTGGAGATCACGGTGAGCGACCTGCGCACCGACCCCTGGACCTTCGCGGTCGTCTGACACCCGAGAGGAACCGATGGCACTGAAGGCCGCCCCCGAGGATCAAGCACTCCTGCTCGATCTGCAGGCATTCGACACCAAGCTCCAGCAGCTGCGCCGCCGTGCGGAGAAGCTGCCCGAGCACGAGCAGCTCGTCGCCCTCGAGGCGCAGCGCACCGAGGTGGAGCGGCGCCGCGCCGAGCAGTTCGGCGCCGTGGAGGACGCCCGCCTCGAGCTGAAGCGCACCGAGGCGGATGTCGAGGTCGTCGAAGCCCGACTCGCCCGCGACACCGAGCGGCTGCAGGCCAGCTCGTCGGTCAAGGACGTCGCGGCCCTCGAGCAGGAGATCGAGGCCCTCAAGCGCCGCAAGAGCGACCTCGAGGACATCGAGCTCGCCGTCATGGAGACCGTCGAGGAGCGCGAAGCCGCCCTCGCCGCGACCGACGCCGAACTCGCGACCCTCGCGACGTCGATCGCCGAGGCGCAGGCCGCCCGCGACGCCGCCCTCGCCGAGATCGAGAGCGAGCGCACGCACGCGACCGCCAACCGCGCGACCGTCGCCGGGAAGGTCCCGAGCGAGCTGCTCGCCCTCTACGAGAAGCAGCGCGAGCGCTACGGCGTCGGCGCGTCGCACCTGCGCGCGGGCGTCACGTCGGCGAGCGGCGTCGCGCTCAACGCCAACGACATGAACGCGATCCGCGCCGCGGCGCCGGACGACGTGATCATCTGCCCCGACTCGTCGGCGATCCTCATCCGCACGGCGGAGTCGGGCCTGTGAGCCGCCGGCTGCTCGTCGAGGCGGACGGCGGCTCGCGCGGCAACCCCGGCATCGCCGCGGGCGGCGCCGTCGTGATCGACGAGGAGACCGGCGAGTTGCTCGCCGAGATTGGCGCCTTCGTCGGCATCGCGACCAACAACGTCGCCGAATACACCGGGATGCTCGAGGGCGTCCGCCGCGCACTCGCGATCGACCCGCACGCCGAGCTGCGCGTCCGCATGGACTCCAAGCTCGTCGTCGAGCAGATGAGCGGGCGCTGGAAGATCAAGCATCCCGACATGGCCACCCTGGCCGCGCAGGCGCGCGAGCTGCTCGCGTCGACGCCGTTCGTGTTCGAGTGGGTGCCCCGCCTGGAGAACTCGCGCGCCGACAAGCTCGCGAACGAGTCGATGGACAAGAAGGCGTCCTTCGCGCGCCCCGAAACCCCGTAACCTGGGAGGCGCAAACGGGCCGGCCAGACGGTCGCGTCATCCCTCCGGGGATGCCGAGGAACGTCCGGGCACCGCAGGGCAGGGCGGTGGGTAACACCCACCCGGAGTGATCCGCGAGAAAGTGCAACAGAGAGCAGACCGCCACGGCTTCGGCCGGGGTAAGGGTGAAACGGTGGTGTAAGAGACCACCAGGGGCCCGAGTGATCGGGCTCGCTGGGTAAACCTCGCCCGGTGCAAGGTCAGACAGGGAACGTCGACGGGGCCCCCCGAGTTCCCGGGTAGACCGCTAGAGGGTCACGGTGACGTGGCTCCGAGAGAGATGGCCGTCACGGCACTTCGGTGCCGTACAGAACCCGGCGTATCGGCCGACCCGTTTGCACCTCTCGAAACCAGCGAACGCGCCGCCCCCTGGGGGTGCGGCGCGTTCGTGCGGGTGGTCGGGTCAGGCGGTGCGGATGCTCGCGGCCTGCGGGCCCTTCGGACCCTGCGCGACCTCGAAGGTGACCTTCTGTCCCTCTTCGAGGCTGCGGTAGCCCGTGGCCTCGATGGCGGAATAGTGGGCGAACAGATCCTGGGATCCGTCGTCCGGGACGATGAAGCCGAAACCCTTTTCGGCGTTGAACCACTTCACGGTGCCAGTGGGCATTACATACTGCTTTCTTGCGCTCGACTCCGGCGTTCGGAGTTGGATCGAACGTAGCGGAGAGCGGCTCACTTGTCTCCCCTCGATTCCGTAACTTCACGCAACCGAAATAAACGGCTTGGGAGCGTTCTCAGCGCGATCGGGCCGCGAGCCAGGCGGCGCCGAGGATGCCGGCGTTGTTGCGCTGCACCGCCGGGACGATCGGCGTGCCCAGCTGCAGCAGCGGCAGGAAGTCGTCCGCCTGCTTCGAGACCCCGCCGCCGACGACGAACAGGTCGGGGGAGAAGAGCATCTCGAGGTGGGAGTAGTAGCGCTGGAGGCGCTGCGCCCAGACATCCCAGTCGAGGCCCTCGCGCTCCTTCGCGGAGTATGCGGCGCGGGATTCGGCGTCGAAGCCGTCGAGTTCGAGATGCCCGAGTTCGGTGTTGGGGATGAGCACGCCGTCGTAGAGGAACGCCGTGCCGATGCCGGTGCCGAGGGTCGTGAGGATGACGAGTCCGTCGCGGCCCTTCGCGGCGCCGAAGTGGAGTTCGGCGACGCCCGCGGCGTCGGCGTCGTTGACGAAGTGGATGTCGCGGTGCAGCGACGCCTCGAACAGCGCCTCGGCCTCGAGACCGATCCACGCCTTCGACACGTTCGCGGCCGACATGGTGCGCCCGCCGCGCACGATGGCGGGGAAGCACACGCCGACCGGCACCGAGCCGGTGCGGTCGCCGAAGCGGTCGACCATGGCCGAGACCTCGGCGACGATGTCGGCGGGTTCGCCGCCCGCCGGGGTCGCGACCTTGAGCCGGTCGCTCACCAGCTCGCCGGTCGCGACGTTGACGAGCGCGCCCTTGATGCCGGTGCCGCCGATGTCGATGCCGATCCCGAGATCCGACACCGAGTTCACCGCCGCGACCATGCCTCCATCCTCCCTTACGGCAGGGTGAGGATCTCGCTGCCGCGTTCGGTCACCACGATGGTGTGCTCGAACTGCGCGGTGAGGCTGCGGTCGCGCGTGACGACAGTCCAGCCGTCGTCCCACTCGTCCCAGTCGATCGTGCCGGGCGCCTCGGGGGTGCCGAGGGTCAGCATCGGCTCGATCGTGAACACCATGCCCGGCTCGATGAGGGTGTCGTGGTCGGGGGCGGCGTCGTAGTGGGGGATGACGAGCCCCGAGTGGAACGCGGTGCCGACGCCGTGGCCGGTGTAGTCGCGCACGACCCCGTAGCCGAAGCGCTTCGCGTAGCTCTCGATGGCGCGGCCGATGACGTTGATCTCCCGGCCGGGTGCGACGGCGCGGATGCCGCGGGTGAGCGCCTCGCGCGTGCGCTCGACGAGGTCGGCCGCCTCGGGCGCGACGTCGCCGACGGTGAAGGCGGCGCACAGGTCGCCGTGCATCCCGTCCTTGAACGCGGTGATGTCGACCTTGATGATGTCGCCGTCGCGCAGGGCGGTGTCGTCCGGGATGCCGTGGCAGATGACCTCGTTGATCGAGGTGCAGATCGACTTCGGGTACCCGCGGTAGCCGAGTGCCGACGGGTAGGCGTCGTGGGCCATGAGGTAGTCGTGGCCGATGGCATCCAGCTCGTCGGTCGTGACACCGGGACGCAGGGCGGCGGCGACCGCCTCGACGGCCTGCGCGGCGATGCGGCCGGCGGCGCGGATGCGCTCCACCTCGTCGGGCGTGTAGACGTCGTTCCCGGTGTACGGCTTCGGCCCCGAGCGCCCGACGTATTCGGGGCGGGGGATGCGGGAGGGCACCGGGCGGCCGGGTCCGACGCGGCCCGGGACGAGGTGACCGGCGTCGTCGCGAGGCATGGTTCCAGGCTATCCGGCGACGTAGGCTCGGAGCATGAGCGAGTGGTGGTACAACCACAAGACCGGCGAGGTCGAGGAGGGGCCGCAGTCCCTCGGGTCGGACCGCGACGGCCCCTACGCGTCGCGCGAGGAGGCGCAGCGCGCCCCCGAGATCGCGCGCGAGCGGGCGCGGGCGTGGGCGGCCGAGGAGGCCGCGGAGGACCGCTGAGCCCTCACCCCGCGCGCAACGCCGCGAGCAGCGCCTCCGCGTCGCCGGGGGAGTGCTGCTTGTTCTCGGTGACGCAGTAGACGAACGCGTCGCGGCCTTCGGCGAGGCGGGCGCGGATCCAGTCCGCCCAGGGCGCGACGCCGGCCGGACCGTAGCCGTCGGGATGCGTCGCGAGGTCGCCGTGCAGGCGCGCGTAGGCGAAGTCGGCGGTCGGCCAGTCGAGCACCGGCCAGCCGTTCGCGGTGTCGCCCAGGACGACGGCCACGCCGTGCCGCTCCGCCTGGGCGCGGAACCTGTCGTCGGCGAACGACGGATGCCGCGCCTCGATCGCGTGCCGCAGCCCCGAGCCGTCGAGTTCGGCGAGGAACGCCTCCACGAGTTGCTCGTCGAACGCCAGCTCGGGCGGCAGCTGCCAGAGGATCGGCCCGAGCTTCGGCCCGAGGTCGCGCACGCCCGACGCGAGGAACCGCGGCACCGTCTCACCCGGGACCTTCAGGCGCTTCACGAGCGTCGGATAGCGGTGCGCCTTCACCGCGAACACGAAGTCGTCGGGCACGGCATCCCGCCACGCCGCCCACGACGCGGCCGACGGGCGCGAGTAGAACGTCGAGTTGAGTTCGATCGACGTGACGCGGGTCGCCGCGTGCGCGAGCTCGTCGGCGTGCCGCAGCCCCGCAGGGTAGAACGTGCCGCGCCAGGCGGGGAACACCCAGCCCGCCATGCCCACGAACGCGCGCGGCGTCATCGCCCCACCCGGTCCTTGAGCGCCATCGCATCCCAGGGTGCCCGGCCGCGGGCGTCGTTGTCGAGGAACGCGTAGGCGTCGCGGCCGGCGTCGAGCCGGCGGCGCATCCACTCCGCCCAGCGGTCGAGGGCGGCGGAGGTGTAGCCGCTCGCGTACAACTCGGTGTCGCCGTGCAGCCGGGCGTAGGCGAAGGATGCCGTGGCCCGGTCGATCGCCGGCCAGCGGCCCGCGCTGTCGGCGAGCACGATCGCGACGTCGTACCGGGCGGCCAGGTCGGCGAAGGCGTCGGAGTCGAACGACGGGTGGCGCGGTTCGAGCGCGTGCCGCATCGGCCGGTCGGCGTCGATCTCGAGGTGCTCGCGACCGCTCATCCGGTCGTCGCGGCCGCGCGCGAGGTCGAGGCCGGCGGAAGTGGGTGAGGAACCGCGGCCCCTTGACGGCGATCTCGACGTCGTCCGGGACGGCATCCCGCCAGCGCTGCCACGACGTCGGTCGCTGCAGCGAGTAGAAGGAGCCGTTGAGCTCGATCGCCGACATCCGCTCGGCCGCGTACGACAGCTCATCAGCCTGGCGCAGGCCCGTCGGGTAGAAGTCGCCCCGCCAGCTCGCATACCGCCACCCGGAGATCCCCACCCGGGCGCGCGGCGTCATCGGCTACTCGTCGTAGGAGTGCTCGGGAGCCGGGTAGGCGCCGGAGGCGACATCCTTCGCCCACTCGGTCGCGGCATCCCCGAGCACCTGCGCGAGGTTCGCGTACTGCTTGACGAACTTGGGGATGCGGCCCGTCGTGAGCCCCGCCCAGTCGGTCCAGACGAGCAGCTGGCCGTCGCAGTGCGGGCCGGCGCCGACGCTGATCGTCGGGATCTGCAGCTCCGCGGTGACCCGCTGCGCGGCCGCGTTGGGCACCATCTCGAGCACGACGGCGAACGCGCCCGCGTCCTGCACGGCCCGGGCGTCGGCGAGCAGCTGCTCGACGCCGGAGTCGCCCCGGCCCTGGATGACGTGGCCGCCGAGCTGGTGCTCGCTCTGCGGCGTGAAGCCGATGTGCGCCATGACCGGGATGCCGGCCGACACGATGCGGCGGATCTGCTCGGCGCTGCGCACGCCGCCCTCGAGCTTGACCGCGTGCGCGCCCGTCTCCTTCATGAAGCGGAAGGCTGTGTGCAGGGCCTCGTCGGGGCTCGTCTCGTAGGAGCCGAACGGCAGGTCGGCGATGACGAACGCGCGCTTCACGGCGCTCGCGACGCCGCGGGTGAGCGGGATGAGGTCGTCCACCGTGACCGGCACGGTCGTGTCGTAGCCGAGCACGTTGTTGCCGGCGGAGTCGCCGACGAGCAGGAAGTCGATGCCCGCCTTGTCGAAGATCGCGGCGGTGAGCATGTCGTACGACGTGAGCCCCGTGATCTTGATGCCCTGCTGCTTCGCATTCTGGAAGTGCCGGGTCCGGACGCGCTTCACGACCTCGTCTGCCATGGGTCCAGGCTAGTCGTGCCCGCGGCGACCCGCCCGGCCGCGGTCCGTCGGCCGTAGGGTCGGGGGATGGATGCCGCAGCCGCCGACGAGGACGCGCTCTTCGACGCCGTCCTCGCCGCCCTCACCCCCGAGCAGACGGCGGAGCTGCGCGCGGCCCTCGACGCGCTGGATGCCTCAGGCCCGCCCTACGCGACGTGGGTGCCGTCGGTCCGAACCGAGTCGGGCGCGATGACGATGCCCTACCCGGACTACTCGCCGCCGGTGCAGCGCCTGCGCTCGGCGGCCGCCGCGCTCGTCGTCGTGTTCCCGTGGGTGGACTGGACGGGGTTCCGCGACTACGAGGACCCGGCGTCCCTCGCGACGGCGCCCGTGCACGACGCGATGCGGATGGTGACGCGCACGCTGCGCGGCGAGCGCTTCTCCGACGGCCACCTCGAGGGCGAACTCGCCGCGGGCCGGCTGCAGGCGGCGATCCGCCGCATCCTCGACGCGGTCTAGCGGGCGCGCTCGGCCCACTCGCGGGCGAGGATCGCGAAGTCGAGTTCGCTCGTCAGCTCGCCCTTGAACCACTCGTTCTCGACGAGCCGGGATTCGAGGCGCATCCCGAGCCGCGTGCACAGCGCCGCCGACCGGCCGTTGCGGTCGTCGAGCCGGGCGATGACGCGGCGCAGGCCGACGGGGCCGAACGCCCAGTCGAGCAGCGCCGTCGCCGCCTCGGTCGCGTAGCCCTGCCCGGCGACCGACGGGTGGAACACCCAGCCGATCTCGCCGTTGCCGTGCTCCTTCGAGCGGTACATGAGGATGACGTCGCCGATCAGCTCGCCGGTGTCGCGCCGTTCCGCGCCGAGGGTGACGTTCTGGCCCTCCTCGTCGAGCGTCACCTGGAACCACTGCTCGCGCAGGCGCCGCGCGATCTCCCCGGCGTCCATCGGCGGGAACGGCAGGTAGCGGCACACCTCGGCGTCGCCGCGGTAGGAGAGCAGCGCCTCGGTGTCGGCGGAGGTGAGCGGGCGCAGGCGCAGTCGCTCGGTCTCGAGGATCGTCATCGCGCGGGTCAGCCGGCCGGCTTGGAGGTGATCGGCAGGCGGCGGTCGCGGCCGAACGCCATCCCGGAGATCTTCGGGCCGATGGCGCCCTGGCGGCGCTTCCACTCCGCGCGGTCGACCAGCTTCGTCACGAACTCGACCGTCGCGGCGTCGTAGCCCTCGGCGACGATGTCCTCGCGGCCGAGCCGCTTCGTCACGTAGAGCTCGAGGATCGCGTCGAGCAGCGGATACGGCGGCAGCGTGTCCTGGTCGGTCTGGTCGGGACGCAGCTCGGCGCTCGGCGGCTTGCTGATCGAGTTCTCCGGGATCGGCGGCGTCTCCCCGCGCGCGGCGGCGTGCGCATTGCGCCACTCCGCGAGCTCCCAGACGAGGGTCTTGGGCACATCCTTGATCGGCGCGAAGCCCCCCGCGGTGTCGCCGTAGATCGTCGAGTAGCCGACGCTCACCTCGGTCTTGTTGCCGTTGGTGAGGGCGAGGTGGCCGTTGCGGTTCGACTCGGCCATCCAGAGCATCCCGCGCACGCGCGCCTGCACGTTCTCGGCGGGCACGCCCGTCAGCTTCAGCTGGTTCTCGATGACCTCGACGATGTCGCCGATCGGCTCCACCCAGTAGTGGATGCCGAGCCGCTGGGCGAGGTCGGCCGCGTCGTCGATCGACCCGCTCGAGGAATAGCGGGAGGGCATCGAGATGCCGTAGACCCGGTCGGCGCCGATCGCGTCGGCGGCGATCACGGCGCACACGCTCGAGTCGATGCCGCCCGAGAGGCCGAGCACGACCGAGGGGAACCCGTTCTTCTCGACGTAGTCGCGCAGGCCGAGCACGAGGGCGTTCCAGAGCTGCTCGCGGTCGTCCGGCAACACGGCGACGTCCGGCTCGAGCGCCGGGAGGCCGGCGTCGGCGCGGGCCGGCACCTCGACGCGCATGACGTCCTCCGGGAGCGGGTGGTCGGGCTCCGCGGGCGCGGGGTCGACGTCGACGACGAGCAGGTGCTCGCGGAACTGCGGCGCGCGCCCGAGGATCGTGCCCGAGCCGTCGACGACGACCGAGTCGCCGTCGAACACGAGGTCGTCCTGGCCGCCGACGATGTTGACGTAGGCGACGATCGTGTCGGTCTCCTGCGCCCGGCGGGTGACGAGCGGGAGGCGCACGTCGTCCTTGTCGCGCTCGAACGGGCTCGCGTTGAGCACGAGCAGCAGGCCCGCATCCGCGTCGAGAACCCGGCCGACCGGCCCGCCGTCGCGCCACAGGTCCTCGCAGACGATGACCGCGACATCCACGCCCTTCATGCGTAGCACGAGCAGCTCGTCGCCGGGGATGAAGATGCGGTACTCGTCGAACACCGAGTAGTTCGGCAGGTGGTGCTTCGCGTAGCGCGCGTGGATGCGGCCGCCCTGGATGACGGAGGCGCAGTTCTGGGCGATCGCGGTCGGCGCGTTCGACGTGCCGAGCAGGCGCGGCTCGAACGGGCCGTCGGGGTGCCCGACGATCACGACGAGGTCGCCGAGGCCCTCCGCCTCGAGTCGCGCGGGGAGCGCGTCGACGGCGGCGCGCGCGGCGCGCAGGAAGCTGGGTTGCGCGGCGAGGTCTTCGATGGGGTATCCCGAGATCGCCATCTCGCCGGTCAGCAGGACGTCGGCTCCGCGATCCCAGGCTTCCCGGGCCGCGGCGATGATCTTGTCGGTGTTCCCCGCGAAGTCCCCGACGAGCGGATTGGACTGAGCGAGAGCCAATCGCAGTCGAGGCATGTTGCTAGCCTAATGACGGCCGCGATGCGGCCGTTTCGGTTGACAGTGAGGCCACATTGGATAAGCAGCGCGACTTCGTACTCCGCACGATCGAGGAGCGCGGTGTGAAGTTCGTCCGGCTGTGGTTCACGGACGTCGTCGGACAGCTCAAGTCGGTCGCCCTGGCGCCCGCCGAAGTCGAGGGCGCCTTCAACGAGGGCGTCGGATTCGACGGCTCGGCGATCGAGGGCCTGTCGCGTGCCTACGAGGCCGACATGCTCGCCCTGCCGGACCCGTCGACCTTCCAGATCCTGCCGTGGCGCGGCGAGGTCGACCCGACCGCGCGCATGTTCTGCGACATCACGACGCCCGACGGCCAGCCGGCCGTCTCCGACCCGCGCAACGTGCTCAAGCGCGCGCTCGCGGCGGCGGCCGACCGCGGGTTCACGTTCTACACGCATCCCGAGATCGAGTTCTACCTGCTGAAGTCGAACAAGACGGTCGACGGCGTGCCCGTCCCGGTCGACTCGGCGGGCTTCTTCGACAACGTGCCCGGTGGCACCGCGAACGACTTCCGCCGCCGCAGCGTGCGGATGCTCGAAGACCTCGGCATCTCGGTCGAGTTCAGCCACCACGAGGCGGGGCCCGGTCAGAACGAGATCGACCTGCGCTACGCCGACGCCCTGACGACCGCGGACAACATCATGACCTTCCGCACGGTCGTCAAGGAGGTCGCGATCGAGCAGGGCGTCTACGCGACGTTCATGCCGAAGCCCTTCTCCGAGCACCCCGGTTCGGGCATGCACACGCACATGTCGCTCTTCGAAGGCGACACGAACGCGTTCTTCGATCCGTCGGGTCAGTACCAGCTGTCGACAATCGGCAAGCAGTTCGTCGCCGGCCTGCTCGAGCACGCGCCCGAGATCACCGCGGTGACCAACCAGTTCGTCAACTCGTACAAGCGCCTCTGGGGCGGCGACGAGGCCCCGAGCTACATCACCTGGGGCCACAACAACCGGTCGGCGCTCGTGCGCGTGCCGCTCTACAAGCCCGGCAAGGGCCAGAGCGCGCGCATCGAGTACCGCGCGCTCGACTCGGCCGCGAACCCCTACCTCGCGTTCGCGCTGATGCTCGCCGCGGGCCTCAAGGGCATCGAGAACGGCTACGAGCTGCCTCCCGAGGCCGAAGGCGACGTGTGGAGCATGACGAAGGCGGAGCGCCGTGCGCTCGGCTACAAGAGCCTCCCCGCCTCGCTCGACCACGCGCTGTCGATCATGGAGGACTCGGAGCTCGTCGCCGAGACGCTCGGCGAGCAGGTGTTCGAGTACGTGCTCCTCAACAAGCGCCGCGAGTGGTCCGCGTACCGCACGCGCGTGACGCCCTTCGAGCTGGAGACGAACCTCGAGATCCTTTGATCTCCGGCTCTGACGGGAGTCCGGACGCAGCACCATGACGCGCACCACGACGACCCTCACCGAGCTGGCGAAGCTGGGCTTCGCCGACCTGTCGGGCGCGCGCGCCGCGCTCGACGCCGTGCCCGCCGAGGTGGTGCCGGAGTTCGCCCTCGCCGCCGACCCGGACCAGGCGCTGCGCCTGCTCGGCTCGCTGCGGGCGGCGCACCCGGAGGCGATCGCCCCGGTGCTCGCCGACGAGGAGTCGCGCCGGCGGCTCGTGCGGGTGCTCGGCGCCTCGTCGGGCCTCGCCGCGTTCCTCGAGCGGCATCCCGAGCGGCTCGCCGCGCTGTGCGACCCGATCGAGGGGCCGCTCGCGGGGGAGGAGGTCGCGGCGACCTTCGCCGCCGCCGTCGAGGGCTTGAGCGGTGAGGCCGCGTGGAGCGCCCTGCGCACCGCGTACCGCGGCGAACTGCTGCGCCTCGCCGCGTGGGACCTCGAGCAGCCCGACGGCGCCGCGATCGTCGACCGCGTCGCCGCCGGCCTCGCCGACCTCGCCGGCGCCGCGCTCGACACGTCGCTCGACCTCGCCCGCCGGTCGTCGCGCTTCCCGGCCGAGGAGGTCGCGCGCACGCCGCTCGCGATCATCGGCATGGGCAAGGCGGGCGCCCGCGAACTCAACTACCTCAGCGACGTCGACGTCATCTTCGTCACCGACGGCGGCGACCGCGAGGTCGAGATCGCGACCCTGCTGGCCCGCGACACGATGCGCGGGATCGCGGAGCTCGCCGTCGAGCCGCCGCTGTGGGAGGTGGATGCCAACCTCCGCCCGGAAGGCAAGGACGGCGCGCTCGTGCGCACCCTCGAATCCCACCTCGCCTACTACGAGCGCTGGGCGAAGTCGTGGGAGTTCCAGGCGCTGCTCAAGGCGCGCCCGATCGCCGGCGACCGCGAACTGGGGGAGCGCTACGTCGACGCGGTCGCCCCGCTCGTCTGGGCGAGCTCGGGCCGCGAGGGCTTCGTCGAGTCGGTGCAGGGGATGCGCGAGCGCGTCACCGCGCACATCCCGCCGGACGAGGTCGACATCCAGCTGAAGCTCGGCCCCGGGGGCCTGCGCGACGTCGAGTTCACGATCCAGCTCCTGCAGCTCGTGCACGGGCACGCCGACCCGGAGGTGCGCCAGCGCTCCACCCTCGAGGCGCTCCAGTCGCTCGCCGACGCCGGCTACATCGGCCGCGTCGAGTCGGCGGAGTTCGCGCGCGACTACCGGTTCCTGCGCCTGCTGGAGCACCGCCTCCAGCTCTCCCGCCTGCGCCGCACCCACCTCATGCCGCGCGAGGAGGAGCAGCTGCGGGTGCTCGCCCGCGCGTCCGGGCTCGCGACGACCGCCGACGGGCTGCTCGAGGCGTGGCAGAAGGTCAAGCACGAGGTGCGCACCCTGCACGAGCGCCTGTTCTACCGTCCGCTGCTCTCGGCGGTCGCGGCGCTGCCCGAGGACGGCTACTCGCTCACGAGCGAGCAGGCGGAGGCCCGCCTCGCGGCGATCGGCTTCCGCGACCCGCGCGGGGCGCTGCGGCACATCGCGGCGCTCACCTCCGGGATGTCGCGGCGCGCCCAGATCCAGCGTCACCTGCTGCCCGTCATGCTCCAGTGGTTCGCCGACGGCGCCGACCCCGACGGGGGCCTCCTCGCCTTCCGCCGCCTCGCCGACGACCTGGGGGAGGCGTACTGGTTCCTGCGCCTCCTGCGCGACTCCTCGGGCGCCGCGCACCGGCTCACCGAGGTGCTCGCCGGCTCGAAGTTCGTCGCGGTGCTGCTCGAGCGCATCCCCGAAGCGGTCGCCTGGCTGGAGAACGACAGCGAGCTCACGCCCCGGTCGCTGCCGATGCTGCTCGACGAGACCGCCGCGACCGTCGCCCGGCACTGGGACGACCAGGATGCCGCCGCGGCCGCGCTGCGCACCGCCCGGCGACGCGAGGTGCTGCGCCTCGCGCTCGGCGCCATCCTCGGGGTCGTCTCCGTCGCCGAACTCGGCAAGGGGCTCAGCGACATCACGTCGGCGCTGCTCACCGGCGTGCTGCAGCTCGCGCACCGCTACGGCGACGGCATCGAGTTCGGGATCATCGCGATGGGCCGCTACGGCGGCGAGGAGCTGGGCTTCGGCAGCGACGCCGACGTCATGTACGTCTACCGCCCGGCCGGCGTCGAGCCGGAGGAGGCCCAGCGCCGGGCCGAGCACATCGTGCACGAGCTCAAGCGCCTCACCGAAGATCTGCGCCTGCCGCTCGACCTCGACACGGGACTGCGGCCCGAGGGCAAGAACGGCGCGATCGTGCGCTCGCTCGACTCCTACCGCGCCTACTACGAGCGCTGGTCGCTCACCTGGGAGGCGCAGGCCCTGCTCCGCGCCCGCGGCGCGGTCGGCGACCCCGAGCTGCTCGCGGCGTTCGAATCCCTCGCCGACGAGACCCGGTATCCCGAGTCGATCTCGCCGCACGACGTGCGCGAGGTGAAGCGCATCAAGGCCCGCGTCGAGGCGGAGCGCCTGCCGCAGGGCGCCGACCCCGCGCGGCACCTGAAGCTCGGTCGCGGGTCCCTCTCCGACGTCGAGTGGTTCGTGCAGCTGCTGCAGCTGCAGCACGCCGCCGCCGTTCCGGGACTGCGCACGACATCCACGCTCCACGCGCTGTCCGCCGCCGTGGAGGCCGACCTCGTACCCGCCGCCGAGGCGGAGAAGCTGCGCGCGGCGTGGATCATCGCCTCGCGCGCCCGCTCGGCGATGACGCTCTGGACGGCGAAGACCGCCGACGTGCTGCCCACCGACCGCCAGCAGCTCGAAGGCGTCGCGCGGCTCATGGAGTACGCGCCCGGCGGCGCCTCGAGGCTGGAGCAGGACTATCTGCGCACCACCCGCCTGGCCCGCCAGGTGTTCGAGAAGCGCTTCTACGGGAGCTAGGGGCTCAGGACGTCGCGACCGGCTCCTCCGCGGGCGCACTCGGCTCGGAACGCCGCGAACGGATCGTGGCGAAGGCGACGGCGGCGAGGATCGCGAACCCGGCTGCGGCGCTGACGCCGACGACGTGGACCGCCGCCGTGAAGGCCTCGCGCGCGGCGGCGGCGAGGGCGTCGCCGGCGGAGTCGCCGATCCGCTCGGCCTCCGCGAGCGCGTGGTCGAGCCCGCTCAGGGCATCCGGCGTCGCCTCCGTCCCGGATGCGAGCAGGTGGGCGCGGAAGGCGAACGTCGCCACGCTGCCGAGAGCGGCGATCCCGACCCCGAACCCGAGTTCCCCGCTGGTCTCGCTGATCGCGGCCGCCGAGCCCGCGCGCTCCTCCGGAGTGTTCACGGTGCTCGCCGCCGTCGGGCTGCGCGCCCTGCCCGCGGATCAGCGTGGCGGTGCCGCCGGCCCCGTGCTGCTCGGCGTCTTCGGCGCGGGCCTCGTGCTCGCCGGCATCTTCCCGGCCCCCGCCGGGCTGGGCTTCCCCGACGGCGTCCCCGCCGATCAGCAGCCGGTCATGACCCCGACGGCGATCGGCCACTCGATCGCGTTCAACCTCGCCGTCACGGCGCTCATCGTCGCGACCTTCGTCGTCGGCGGGCGCGACCTCCGCGCCGGACGCCGCGCCCGCGGGACCGTCTCCGTCGTGATCGGCGTGCTGCTGCCGGCGCTCATCGCGACCGGCATGGCGTCCGTCATCCCCACCGGCGTCGCGTTCTACCTCGCGGCGGTGCTCGCCTGGGTGTGGGTCGCGATCGCCTGCATCCGGCCCCAGCGGGAGGCGGTGGCCTCCGTCGGCTGAACCGGCGTGGGCGTGCAGCCACCGGGCGAGTTCCTCCGAGAGGTCAGGAGAGCCCGCCCGGCCGCCGCGCGAAGTCGGGAGCGTGCTCGGGTCGACGGCCGACCGCGAGCCGCTTCGCTATGACCGAGCGCAGCCGCGGGGCGGCTCGGAGCAGCTGCGCGACCGGCGCCGGCACCTCCACGGCCCCCTGCTCAGCGACGATGCGGCCCACGATGCGGTGCATGATCCGCTGCAGGCGCTGCGTCGAGGCGGCGGCGGGGGCGCGGCGCCGCTGCACCGCCGCGAGAGCCCGCGACGTCACCGAGCGGTCGAGCAGAGGCCGGGCGAGCAGGGATGCCGCGGCCACGCCGTCCTGCACGGCGAGATTGACGCCGACGCCGCCGACAGGCGACATCGCGTGCGCGGCGTCGCCGATGCAGAGGAGCCCCTCGCGGTGCCAGGTGCGCAGCCGGTTCAGCCTGATGTCGAGCAGCTTCACGTCCTCCCACGTCAGGCGGGAGGCCGCCTCCGCGGCGGCGGGGAACGCCGCGGCGACCGCGGTACGCAGCCCGTCGATCCCCTCGGCACGCAATCGGGCATCCGCCCCCTTGGGGATGATGCAGCCCATCTGCACGTAGCCGGTGCGCGGGATCGCGACGAACACCCGACCGCCCCCTGACCCCGGCAGAAGCGACTCTCCGACCGACTGCTCGGAGTCGACCCGGAACCACCAGATGTCGATCGGCACCCGGTACTCGGTGAGCGGCAGGCCCGACTGCTCCCGCGCGCGGGACCAGCGCCCGTCGGCGGCGATCGTGAGATCGGCGAGCAGCTCCCGCTCGCCCGCCGGGGTGTGATAGAGCACGCCGGCGATGCGGTCGCCCTCCCGGACGAGCTCCGTGAACTCGGCGTTCCTGAGCAGGCGGAAGGTCGGCTCCACAGCGCCGGCGCGGGCGAGCAGCTCGAGGAAGTCCCACTGCGGGGCGAGCGCGACGTAGGGATGCGGCAGGTCGAGGCGATCGAACTCGGCGACCGTGACCGGGCGCCCGTCCCGCGCGGGCACCACGAGTCGGCGGATCCGCGCGTGCGGGATCGCGTCGAACTCCTCGAACAGCCCGAGTTCGTCGAGCAGGCCGAGCGTTGTCGGGTGGACCGTGTCACCGCGGAAGTCGCGGAGGAAGTCGCCGTGCTTCTCCAGCACGGTCACCTCGACGCCGGCGCGGGCGAGCACGAGGCCGGCGATCATCCCCGCGGGGCCGCCGCCGACGATGACGCACGTCGTGCGATCCGTCATGCAGCCGTACGCTACTCCGCCCAACGCGAAGGGCCGCGCTCCCGAAGGAACGCGGCCCCTGCGTGGAGACCCGGAGGATCAGACGCCGAAGTACAGCTCGTACTCGAACGGGTGAGGACGCTGCGCGAAGGGGAGGAGCTCCTTCTCGCGCTTGTACTCGATCCAGGTGTCGATCAGGTCCTGGGTGAACACGCCGCCCTCGAGGAGGAAGTCGTGGTCGGCCTCCAGGGCCTTGAGCGCGTCGTCCAGCGAGCCCGGGAGCTGCGGGATGTTCTTGGCCTCCTCCGGCGGGAGCTCGTAGAGGTCCTTGTCGACGGGCTCGTGCGGCTCGATCTTGTTCTTGATGCCGTCGATGCCGGCCATGAGCTGCGCCGCGAACGCGAGGTACGGGTTGCCCGACGAGTCGGGGGCGCGGAACTCGATGCGCTTCGCCTTCGGGTTGGTGCCCGTGATCGGGATGCGGATCGCCGCCGAGCGGTTACCGGCCGAATAGACCAGGTTGACCGGGGCCTCGAAGCCGGGGATCAGGCGGTGGTACGAGTTGACCGTCGGGTTGGTGAACGCGGCGATCGCGGCGGCGTGCTTGAGGATGCCGCCGATGTACCAGCGCGCGATGTCCGACAGGCCGCCGTAGCCCTTCTCGTCGTAGAACAGCGGCTTGCCGTCGTTCCACAGCGACTGGTGGGTGTGCATGCCCGAACCGTTGTCGCCCATGAGCGGCTTCGGCATGAAGGTCGCGACCTTGCCCCACTCGAGCGCCGTGTTCTTGACGATGTACTTGAACTTCAGGATGTCGTCCGCGGCGTGGACCATCGTGTCGAACTTGTAGTTGATCTCGCCTTGGCCGGCGGTGCCGACCTCGTGGTGCGAGCGCTCGACCTCGAGGCCGACCTCGATGAGCTTCATCACGATGTCGTCGCGCAGGTCGGCGTGCTGGTCGACCGGGGTGACGGGGAAGTAGCCGCCCTTGTACGGGGTCTTGTTGGCGAGGTTGCCGCCCTCTTCGTCGCGGCCCGAGTTCCAGGCGGCCTCCGACGAGTCGACCTCGTAGTAGCTCTTGTTCTGCTTCACCTCGTACTTGACGTCGTCGAAGATGAAGAACTCGGCCTCGGGGGCGAAGAACGCCGTATCCGCGATGCCGGTCGACGCGAGGTACTTCTCCGCCTTCTTCGCCACCTGGCGCGGGTCGCGCGAGTAGATCTCGCCGTTCCGCGGGTTGTAGATGTCGAAGATGATGACGAGGGTGCGCTCGGTGCGGAACGGGTCGACGAACGCCGTCGTCACGTCCGGGATGAGCTGCAGGTCCGACTCGTGGATCGACTGGAAGCCGCGGATCGAGGAGCCGTCGAACAGCTGGCCCACCGCGAAGAAGTCCTCGTCGACGGTGGAGGCCGGGATGTTGAAGTGCTGCTGGATTCCGGGCAGATCGGTGAAACGGATGTCGACGAACTTGACATCCGTGTCCTTGATGAACTTCAGCACCTCAGACGAGTCGCTGAAAAGGGGCTTGGACATGGGAGGTACTCCAGTAGGCCGTGGTACGGGCAGGGCTGCGGTTCGCAACCTCGGTGTGAGGCTACGGGAGGGCCATTTCCCGACCGTGACCGAAGTGTTTCGGGGATGTTACGCGCCGGTAGGCTGGGGACGTGTCGAACCCGGGTGAGCAGCAGTGGCCCGGTGAGCGACTCGGACTCCCGGAGAGCGGTCCGCGATCCATCGCCCGCCCCGGCCGCCGCCTCGGCGCCATCGTGGTCGACTGGGCGATCGCCTACGGGCTCTCGGTCGCGTTCTTCCCGATCGCGCCGTGGCAGACCGACGGATTCGTCACCCTGGGGCTGTTCGCCGCCATCCAGGTGCTCTTCCTCATCGTCGTGAACGGCAGCATCGGGCACCTCGTGTTCGGGATGCGCGTCGTGCCGCTCGTGCCGGGCAAGCTCGGCGTGCTGCGGCCGATCCTGCGCACGCTGCTGGTGTGCCTGTTCGTGCCGGCCGTCATCTGGGACGCCGACCAGCGCGGACTGCACGACCGCGCAGCCGGCACCCTCCTGGTGCGCGTCTAGCGCCGACCGCGACTCAGCGCGGACGCGGGGCGCGGACGCGGGTCGGGTCGATGCCCTTCGGGATCGGCAGGCCGTTCTTGCCGAGCGACTGCAGGCGCTTCGACACCGCCTGGATCTCGCTGCGGTTGAGCACGCGCTTGTAGGTGCCGAGCGTCGGCACGATGCGGTGCAGGGGAGTCGCGTCGGGGTCGGGGCCGACGTAGATGAAGTGCACCGGCACCTCCGGCAGCACGCGGCGCACGTTGGCGCGCTCCTTGTCGAGCATCGGCTGCGTGCGCGAGCGCGGACCCTCGCCGATGAGCACGACGCCGCCCTTGCCGACCGCGCGGTAGACCGCATCCTGCGACTTGTTGAAGTTGATCGGGATCTCGCTGCCCGTCCACGACCGGCGCAGCGAACTCTTCATGACCGCGCCCACGGCGCCGGCCTGGCCCTCGATCTGCGAGAACGCGGCCTTCTCGGCGCGGCGACCCAGGACGATGAGGGTCAGCAGGATGCCGCCGAGCACGCCCGCGACGACGTACAGGATCCACAGCACGACGTTGCCGCCGGCGAAGAACAGCGACAGGACGATGCCCGCCGCGACCGGCGCGAGGAACGCCAGCAGCAGGTAGAGCACGACCGTGCCGTCGTAGCGGCGGGTCATCTGGAAGACCTGCCACATCTGCTTCAGCCGGCCGGGTTCCTTCTCGGGGGTGCTGGGGCGTGCCATGCGTTAAACGATACGGGTCATCGGCATCCCGTCGCGCCGCGACGGCTGCGCGGTCGCCGGTCAGGACACCGCTTGCGCGAAACCGAGTTCGGCATCCGCGAGGTGGCGCAGGTGCTCCGGGATGTCGCGGCCCTTCGCGAGCATCGACCGCGCCCACAGCCGCCCCGCCCGGTACGACGAGCGCACGAGCGGCCCGGCGAGCACGCCGAGGAACCCGATCCGCTCGGCCTCCTCCTTGAGTTCGACGAACTCCTCGGGGCGCACCCAGCGCTCCACCGGGTGGTGACGCAGGCTCGGCCGGAGGTACTGGGTGATCGTGACGATGTCGGTGCCCGCGTCGTGCAGGTCCTGGAGCGCCTGGGAGACCTCGTCGCGCGTCTCGCCCATCCCGAGGATGAGGTTCGACTTGGTGATGAGTCCCGCCGCGCGCGCCCGGGTGAGCACGTCGAGCGAGCGCTCGTAGCGGAACGCGGGGCGGATGCGCTTGAAGATGCGCGGCACCGTCTCGACGTTGTGCGCGAACACTTCGGGGCGGCTGGAGAACACCTCGGCGAGCAGGTCGGGGTTCCCGGAGAAGTCGGTCGCGAGGATCTCGACGCCCGTCCCGGGGTTGGCGGCGTGGATGGCGCGCACCGTCTCGGCGTGCAGCCACGCGCCCTCGTCGGGCAGGTCGTCGCGCGCGACGCCGGTGACGGTCGCGTAGCGCAGCCCCATCCGCTGCACGGATTCGGCGACCCGGCGCGGCTCGTCGGTGTCGTAGTCGGCGGGCTTGCCGGTGTCGATCTGGCAGAAGTCGCAGCGCCGGGTGCACTGGCTGCCGCCGATGAGGAACGTCGCCTCGCGGTCCTCCCAGCACTCGTAGATGTTGGGGCAGCCTGCCTCCTGGCAGACGGTGTGCAACTCCTCGGTCTTCACGAGCGAGCGGAGCGCCGTGTACTCGGGGCCCATCTTGGCGCGCGTCTTGATCCACTCGGGCTTGCGCTCGATGGGCGTCGCGGCGTTGCGCACCTCGAGGCGCAGGAGCTTGCGGCCGTCGGCGCCGATCTGCGTCGCGCTCACGCCACCACCGCCTCGCGGGTCGCGGCGAGCGACGGCCCGACGTGCTCGGCGAAGTGCCGCTGCACGAGCGGGATGACGTCGGCGGGCGTGACCTCGCGCCCTAGCTCCCGCGTCACGCTCGTGACGCCGGCATCCCGGATGCCGCACGCGACGATCGCCTCGTAGGCATCGAACGCGTTGGAGCAGTTGAGCGAGAACCCGTGCATCGTCACGCCCTCGGCGACGCGGATGCCGATCGCGGCGATCTTGTCGCCGGTCGGACGGTTCCCGTCGACGAGCCAGACGCCGCTGCGGCCCTCGACCCGCACGCCGGGGAGGCCGAGGTCGGCGAGCACGGCGATGAGCATCCCCTCGAGGCGGCGCACGTAGGCGACGACGTCGACGGGATCCGCGAGTCGAAGGATCGGATAGCCCACGAGCTGCCCCGGCCCGTGCCAGGTGATCTTGCCGCCCCGGTCGACGTCGACGACGGGGGTGCCGTCGGTCGGTCGCTCGTGCGGCTCGGTGCGCTTGCCCGCGGTGTACACCGACGGGTGCTCCAGGAGGAGGACGGTATCGGGCGCCTCGCCTCTCGCGACGCGCGCGTGCACGGCACGCTGCATCTCGAGGGCGACTGAGTACGGCACGGAGTTGGCGCTTAGCCCCGTGACGACGTAGTCGACCACGCGACGACCCTACCCCGGCGGGGTGGCGCGGGGCCGGGATGCGTCCTCCCCGGTCACGCGCGTCGCGGGTCGCGCACACGGCGGGCGCGTGCCGGCTCGGCTGCCCGGCGGCGCGGGCAGCCTGGGGGAGTGACGGACGTGGTCGGCTACCGGGTGCTGCGCTCGGCGGCGCGAGGAGCGCGCTGCCGGCTGCTCGTCGGATTCGCCGCCGACGAGACCGTCGTGCTCAAGGTCGCCGAGCGCGACGACCCGCGGTTCGCGGTCGAGGCCGAGGCGCTCACCCGGGCGGCGGGGGAGCACGTCGTGCGGCTCATCGACGCGGGCACCGACGAGCGGGATGCCGTCCTCGTGCTCGAACGCCTCGGCGGCGGCACCCTCGCCGATCTGCTGGAGCGCCGGGGCACGCTGGCGGCGGGCGAGGTGGTGACACTCCTGGCGCCGATCGCGGCGGCGCTCGAGCGCGCCCACGCCGCCGGCGTCGCCCACGGCGCCCTCGGACTGGATGCCGTCTGCCTGAGCGACGACGGGTCTCCCACGCTCGTGGGCTTCGGCGCGGCGGAGCTCTTCCCGCCCGGGTCGCCCGAGGTCGTGCGGGAGGGCGTCGCGGGCGTCGTCGCCGATCGGGAGGCGCTCCGCGCCGTCGCGGGGGCGCTGCTCGACCGCGTCGCGGGGCCGCGCGCCGAGGCGGCCCGGCGGCTGCGGGCATCCGTCGCGGCGCTGACGCCGGGCGAGCTCGCGACCGCGCTCTTCGACGTCGCCGCGGCCGAGCCGGTGCGGCTCGACGATCCCGTGGAGCCCGTCGCTCCGCGCGCCGTCGAACTGCGGGAGGTCGCGGCCGCGGAGGAGCAGCCCGGGGCGGCGCTGCCGGCCTGGCTGCTCGCCTGGGTGCCGGATCCGTTTCGCGCGCAGGCGGAGGCGGCGGCGGCCCGGGTGCGCGCCGGGTGGCGGATCCTCACGCCGGCGCGGCGTCGGCTCGTGCTCGGCGCCACCGCGGGGGTGCTCACCGTCGCGCTCGCGCTCGGCGTCCTGCCGGGCGAACCCGCGCCGGTCGAGAGCCCGGCGGGGGAGCAGGAGGCGCTCGGGCATCCCGAGCCCGCGCCGGAGCTGCCGGAGGATCCCGTCGAAGCCGCCGTGCTGCTGCTCGCGGTGCGCGAGCGCTGCCTGCGCGACCTGTCGGTGCTGTGCCTCGACGACGTCGCCCAGGCGGGCTCGGGCGCCTACGACGACGACCGGCGGGCGATCGCGCGGATCACCGACGGCGCCGAGGTCCCGCTCGGCTCGATCGCGCCGGGGACCCCCGTGCTGGTCGAACGGCTCGGGGCGACCGCGCTGCTCGACCTGCCCGAGGGCAGCGACCCGGCGTCGATCTTGCTGCTCCGCACGGAGGCAGGCTGGCGCATCCGCGACTACTTCCCCGCGGATGCCGATCGCGTCCCGGAGGACGCGGCCGGCTAGATGCCGAGCTTGCCCGCGAAGTCGCCGCTCTCGAGGCGGGCCTTGACGGCGCCCAGGAAGCGGGCGGCGTCGGCACCGTCGATGATGCGGTGGTCGTAGGAGAGCGCGAGGTACACCGTCGAGCGGATGGCGATCGCGTCGAGTCCGTCGTCGCTGACGACGACCGGCTTCTTCGTCACGATGCCCGTGCCGAGGATGGCCGACTGCGGCAGGAACACGATCGGGGTGTCGAACAGCGCGCCGCGCGAGCCGGTGTTGGTCACCGTGAAGGTGCCGCCCGACAGCTCGTCCGGGGTGAGCTTGTTGTTCCGCGTGCGCTCCGCCTTGTCGGCGATCTCGGCGGCCAGCTGCGCGATCGTCAGGTCGCTCGCGTTGCGCACCACGGGGGTGAGCAGTCCGCGCTCGGTGTCGACGGCGATGCTGATGTGCTCGTGGTCGGGGTAGACGATGTTGTCGCCGTCGACCGTCGCGTTGATGATCGGGTAGGCCTTGAGGGCCTCCGCCGCGGCGAGCACGAAGAACGGCAGGAAGTTGAGCTTCTGGCCGGTCTTGGCCTGGAAGGCGGCCTTCACCTCGTCGCGGTAGTTCGCGACCTTGGTGACGTCGACCTCGACGACCGTGGTGAGCTGCGCGAGCTGAGTCATCGAGAGCACGGCGCGCTCGGCGACGACCTTGCGCAGGCGCGACATCGGGACCGAGGTGCCGCGCAGCGGCGAGGTCTCGAGCACGGGGGCCGGCGCGGCCGCGGGAGCGGCGGACGACACGGCCGGGCCGCTCGCGGCGAGGACATCCTGCTTGCGGATGCGGCCGCCGACGCCGGTGCCGGTGACGGTGCTGAGGTCGACGCCCTTCTCGTTCGCGAGCTTGCGCACGATCGGGGTCACGTAGCCCGCGTGGGCGTTCGCCGCCGGAGCCGCGGGAGCGGCCGGGGCGGCAGCGGGGGCCGGAGCCGCAGCGGGAGCGGCCGCCGGAGCCGGGGCGGCCGCCGGAGCGGGCGCGGGCTCAGGGGCCGGAGCGGGCGCCGGGGCCGGAGCGGCCTCGGGCGCGGGGGCCGGAGCGGGAGCGGGAGCCGCCTCAGGCGCGGGAGCGGCCTGAGCGGGAGCCGCCTCCGCGGCGGGAGCCGGAGCGGGCTCGGGAGCCGGGGCGGGGGCGACCTCGGGCGCGGGGGCCGGAGCTGCCTCGGCGGCAGGCGCCTCGGCCGCGGGGGCCTCGGCCGGAGCCGCGGAACCGGAGCCGTCGCCGATCACGGCGAGGACGGCGCCGACCTCGACCGTCTCGTCCTCCTGGACGAGGATCTGCTCCACCACGCCGGAGATCGGCGAGGGGATCTCGGTGTCGACCTTGTCGGTCGAGACCTCGAGCAGAGGCTCGTCGACCTCGATCGTGTCACCGACCTTCTTCAGCCAGCGGGTGACGGTGCCTTCCGTGACGCTCTCACCGAGGGCCGGGAGGGTGACCGATTCGCTCATCAGAGGGTGCTCCTTCGAAGCCTGTGAATGGATAGCTTAGTTGCGCGGTTCCGGCGCCGGTCAGATGCCGTGGAGCGGCTTGCCGGCGATCGCCAGGAACGCCTCGCCCAGGGCCTCGTTCTGGGTCGGGTGCGCGTGGATGTAGGGGGCGATGTCCTCGGGGTAGGCCTCCCAGTTCACCGCGAGCTGCGCCTCGCCGATGAGCTCGCCCACGCGGGCGCCGATCATGTGCACGCCGAGCACGGGGCCGTCCTTCTGGCGGACGACCTTGACGTTGCCGGAGGTGCCGATGATGTGGCTCTTGCCGTTGCCGGCGAGGTTGTAGTCGTAGGTCTGGATGGCATCCGCGCCGAACTTCTCGACGGCCTTCGCCTCGGTGAGTCCGATCGAGGCGATCTCCGGGTCGGAGTAGGTGACCTTCGGGATGTTGACGTCTTCGACGACGATCGGGTTGAGGCCCGCGATCTCCTCGGCGACGAAGATGCCCTGCTGGAAGCCGCGGTGCGCGAGCTGCAGGCCGGGGACGATGTCGCCGACGGCCCAGACGCCCGGGACGTTGGTGCGCAGGCGCTCGTCGGTGAGGACGAACCCGCGGTCCATCGCGATGCCGACCTCCTCGAAGCCGAGGTTGGCGGTCGCCGGGCCGCGGCCGACGGCGACGAGCAGCAGCTCGGCCTCGACGGTCTCGCCGTTCTCGAGCGAGACGACGACGCCGTTCTCGTGCTGGGTGACGCCGGCGAAGCGGACGCCGGTCTTGAACTCGATGCCGCGCTTGCGGAACGCGCGCTCGAACGACTTGACGATCGTCGCGTCCTCGTTCGGGACGAGCGACGGGAGGGCCTCGATGATCGTCACCTCGGCGCCCCACGAGCGCCACACGCTGGAGAACTCGACGCCGATGACGCCGCCGCCGAGCACCGCGACCTTCTTCGGCACGAAGTCGAGCGCGAGGGCCTGCTCGGAGGTGAGCACGCGACCGCCGATCTCGAGCCCGGGGAGCGAGCGCGAGTAGGAACCGGTCGCGAGGATGATGTTCTTGCCGGTGACGGTGATGTCGCCGACCTGGACCGTGGTGGGGGAGGTCAGGCGGCCCTCGCCCTCGATCGTGGTGATGCCGCGGGCCTTGATGAGGCCCTGGAGGCCCTTCCACTTGCTCGCGATGATCTCCTCGCGGTACGCCGTGACGCCCGCGATCTCGATGCCGTTGAAGGTCGCGGCGACGCCGTACTTGGCCGACTCGCGCGCGACGTCGGCGACCTCGGCGGCGTGCAGCAGCGCCTTGGTCGGGATGCAGCCGACGTGGAGGCAGGTGCCGCCGACCTTGCCCTTCTCGATGAGGCCGACGGTGAGGCCCAGCTGGCTGGCGCGCAGGGCGGCAGCGTAGCCGCCGCTTCCGGCACCCAGGACGACGAGATCGAAGTTCTGCTCGGACACCCGGCGACTCCCTTGGAATTCAGATGCGGCGGGCCGGAACAGGGGGTGGCGTCGGGCCCGAAGACGCAAGGTCATCCTTGCCCGATAACCCTACTACGGAGCTGAAAACTCTTCTGCGAGCCGGATGAGCGTTCGCACCATGGCGCCTGTGGGTCCCTTGCCCGTGAATCCGTAGGCGGATCCGGTGTTGTTGGCCACGCCGGCGATGTCGAGGTGCGCCCACGGGATCTGCCGCTTCTCGTCGCCCTCGCCGACGCTGCCGACGAACGCTTTGAGGAACTGGCCGGCGATGAGCATCCCGCCGCTCGTGGATCCCATGCGCGCATTCGCGATGTCGGCGACGTCGCTGTCGATGGCGCTGCGCAGCTCGGCGGGCAGCGGCATCGGCCAGAGCTGTTCGCCGACCTCGGCGCCGAGGTCGATCACCTGCCGGACGAACTCCTCGTCGCCCATGACGGGCGCGATGCGCTCGCCCATCGCGACGCGCGCGGCGCCCGTGAGGGTGGCGACGTCGACGATCGCGTCGGGCTCATCCTCGCTCGCGGCGGCGAGGCCGTCGGCGAGCACGAGGCGCCCCTCGGCGTCGGTGTTGAGGACCTCGACCGTCATGCCGCCGCGCGTGCGCAGCACGTCGTTGGGGCGCATGGCGGAGCCGGACGGGAGGTTCTCGGCCAGGCACAGCCACGCGGTGATGCGCACCGGGAGGGCGAGCTTCGCGGCGGCGACGGTGACGGCGAGCGCGGTGACGGCTCCCGTCATGTCGTACTTCATCCCGACCATCGAGCCCGGGGGCTTGAGCGACAGTCCGCCGGAGTCGAAGGTGATGCCCTTGCCGACGAGCGCGAGGTGCCGCGTGGCGCCGGCGGGGGAGTAGCGCACGACCGCGAGCCGCGGCGGGCGCGTGGATCCGCTGCCGACCGCGAGGATGCCGCCGTAGCCGCCCGCGGCGAGCGCGTCCTCGTCCAGCACCTCGACCTCGAGCGGCAGGCCGAGCGCGTGGTCGACGGCCGCGGCGGCGAGGGTCTCGGGGTAGAGGTCCGACGGCGGCGTGTTCACGAGGTCGCGCACGGTGTGCACGGCCTCGGCGACGGCGGCGGACCGCGCGGCCACGCCCGTCACGTCGAGGGCGGCGTCGTGGTGCACGGTGATGACGTCGGCGGGGGTCTTCGTCGTCCCGAGCGTCGTCACGCGGTAGCCGGTGTAGGCGTAGGCGCCGATCGCGGCTCCCTCGGCGACCGCGCCCACCTCGGCGGCGGCCGCCGCCGGCAGGGCGAGGGCGAGCGACTCGATCCCCGTGAGCTGCCGGGCGGCGGCGCCCGCGGCGGTGCGCAGGACGTCGGCGGTGACCGGGCCGCTGCCGAGGCCGATGAGCGCGAGGGCGGCGGTCGAGCCCTCGACGGCGGGGAGCCGGCGCAGCTCCTCGGCGCCGCCGGTCGCGCCGATGCCGGGGAGCGCGGCGACGACGGAGGCGAGGCGCGCGTCGCCGAAGTCTTCGAGCTGCGGGCCGTCGGGCGTCTTCCGGACACCGAGGACGAGCACCTGCGCCTCGGTCGCGAGCGGATCGGAAGAGGAGAGCGCGAGCTCCGGGACGGCCATGCGGGAAATGCTATCCGCGTGTTCGCTGTGGGCTTGACGGGCGGGTGCCGCCGCCCCAGCCGCCGCGGATGCACCCGAAATAGAATCGGAGCATGCGTGATCCAGGTGGGCTCTACGATCTCGCGACCGAGATCGGGCAGGTGCCGAGCGGCCTGCACCTCGTCGCCGGGCTGACCGGCTTCGCGGACGCGGGCAACGCCGTCACCCAGGTGAGCGACTTCCTCCTCGAGAACCTCGAGTCGAGCGAGGTCGTCTCCTTCGACACCGACGCGCTGCTCGACTACCGCGCCCGCCGGCCGGTCATGTTCTTCGACCAGGACCACCTGAGCGAGTACAAGCCGCTCAAGCTCTCGCTCTACCTCATGAAGGACGAGCTCGGGCAGCCGTTCCTCTTCCTCACCGGGTTCGAGCCCGACTTCCAGTGGGAGCGGTTCACCGCCGCCGTGCTCCAGCTCGTCGAGAAGTACGAGGTCAAGGACACGACGTGGGTGCACGCCATCCCGATGCCGACGCCGCACACGCGCCCGATCAGCGTGACGGTGAGCGGCAACCGGCTCGACCTCATCGACTCGATGTCGGTGTGGAAGCCGCGCACCCAGGTGCCGTCGAACGCGCTGCACCTGCTCGAGTACCGCCTCCAGCAGGTCGGCCACCCGACGGCGGGCTTCGTGCTGCTCATCCCGCACTACCTCTCCGACACCGAGTACCCGCAGGCCGCGGTCGCCGCGCTCGAGAGCATCAGCGCCGCGACGGGCCTCATCTTCCCGACCGACGACCTCCGGGAGCAGAACCGCGAGTTCCTCGCCAAGGTCGAGGATCAGGTGCAGGGCAACGCGGAGCTGGAGCGCCTCGTCGGCGCGCTCGAGGAGCGGCACGACAACTACATGCAGGAGAACCCCCTGCCGTCGCCGTTCGTCGACTCGAGCGGCCGGGTGCCGAGTGCCGACTCGATCGCCGAGGAGCTGGAGAAGTTCCTCGCGACCCGTCGCGACGAGGACCTCTGAGCCTCACGCGCGGCCCGCGCGATCCCCAGGTGCCAGCCGGGCCTCCCGGACTGTGCGATAATCGTTGTTCAGGACCCGGTCGGGTTCTCCATTTCGTCCTCGTGACGCGGAGAGCTTGACAAGGGTCCTCGTAATGCCCGGACAAGGGCAGCTCGCCCGGAAACGGACAGGGAAGGGATTCCGGATGGCCCCCCGCACCACCAAGACGACCGACGACAGCGCCGTCGCCGAGAAGTCGACGACGAAGACCGCCGCGGCGAAGGCTCCGGCCAAGGCCGCCAAGGCCGCCGCCGAGAAGGCTCCCGCCGCGAAGGCCCCGGCCAAGGCCGCGGCGAAGGCCCCTGCCGCGAAGGCGGCGAAGGCTCCGGCTGCCAAGACCGCCAAGGCCCCCGCGGGCAAGAGCGCGAAGGCGACCCCCGCCAAGGCGAGCCGCGCGAAGGCGTCCGATGCCGCCGACGACGTCGACGAGGTCGAGGACGACGAGCTCGAGCCGACCGAGGTCGAGGAGATCGAGGTCGAGGACGGCGACGAGGCCGAGGTCGCGGACGACAAGGCCGAGGGGGATGCCGAAGCCGGCACCGAGGACTCCGACGACGAGGACGAGGACGAGGAGGAGAAGTCCGAGGAGGCGCTCCCCAGCGGCGCCCTGCGTCTGTCGATGACGGACGACGAGGACGAGATCCCCGTCTACTCCGCCGCGATCACCGGCGCCACGGCCGACCCGGTCAAGGACTACCTGAAGCAGATCGGCAAGGTCGCGCTCCTCAACGCCGCGGAGGAGGTCGAGCTCGCGATGCGCATCGAGGCCGGCCTCTTCGCCGAGGAGAAGCTGTCGCAGATGTCCGAGCAGGACAAGCGCTCGCAGTACGGCCGCGAGCTCGCGTGGATCGCGCGCGACGGCCAGCGTGCGAAGAGCCACCTGCTCGGCGCGAACCTCCGACTCGTCGTCTCGCTCGCCAAGCGCTACACCGGCCGCGGCATGCAGTTCCTGGACCTGATCCAGGAGGGCAACCTCGGTCTCATCCGCGCCGTCGAGAAGTTCGACTACACCAAGGGCTTCAAGTTCTCGACCTACGCGACGTGGTGGATCCGCCAGGCGATCACCCGCGCGATGGCCGACCAGGCGCGCACCATCCGCATCCCGGTGCACATGGTCGAGGTCATCAACAAGCTCGCCCGCGTGCAGCGTCAGATGCTGCAGGACCTGGGCCGCGAGCCCACCCCCGAGGAGCTGTCGAAGGAACTCGACATGACCCCGGAGAAGGTCATCGAGGTGCAGAAGTACGGCCGCGAGCCGATCTCGCTGCACACCCCGCTCGGCGAGGACGGCGACAGCGAGTTCGGTGACCTCATCGAGGACACCGAGGCGGTCGTGCCCGCCGACGCGGTCGGCTTCACGATGCTCCAGAAGCAGCTGGAGAGCCTCCTCGACTCGCTCTCCGAGCGCGAGGCGGGCGTCATCCGCATGCGCTTCGGCCTCGGTGACGGGATGCCGAAGACCCTCGACCAGATCGGTGACACGTTCGGTGTGACGCGCGAGCGCATCCGCCAGATCGAGTCGAAGACGATGGCGAAGCTGCGCCACCCGAGCCGCTCGCAGTCGCTGCGCGACTACCTCGAGTAAGCCCGTGGCCCACGACGATCTGCACGTCCCGTACGACGAGAACCGGGTCCGCCCGCTCGAGGTCGAGGTCGACGGCGCCCGCTTCGAGCGCCGTCCGATCAAGACCCACGTCGTCCTGCCCGGCGAGCCGCTCGGCCCGGTGGTCGAGAAGTACGCCCTCGCGGAGCTGAAGGACGGCGACTGGCTGTTCCTGACCGAGAAGATGGTCGCCGGCTCGCAGGGCCGCGCCTACCCAGTGTCGGAGACGAACCCGCGCCCGCTCGCGGTGTGGCTGAGCAAGCGCGTCGTGCGCACCCCGTGGGGCATCGGACTCGGCATCCCGGAGACGATGGAGTGGGCGATCCGCGAGGTCGGAACCCCGCGCATCCTGCTCGCCGCCGCCGTCTCGGTCGTGTCGAAGAAGGTGTTCAAGCGCTCGGGCGACTTCTACCGCGTCGCCGGCAAGAAGGCGCGCGGCATCGACGGCCCCGGCTACCCGACGATCCCGCCGTACGACGAGATGGTCGTGCTCACCGCCGCGAAGCCCTATCAGGTGTGCCGCGATGTCAAGGCGCAGCTGAAGGGCCTCGGCAAGGACGTCGAGGTGCTGCTCGTCGACATCAACGACATCGGCGGGAACATCCTCGGCTCGACGGTCTCGAAGACCGACGAGAAGCTCGCGGTGCGCATCCTCAAGGACAACCCGATCGGGCAGGGCCACGAGTCCACGCCGATCGGGATCATCCGCCGCGTCGGCTGAGCCCCGCGTCGGCGGTCGAGCCGCGCGCCCCGGGTCAGCCGTCGAGGTAGACCCGCGGGATGCGCTTCGACGCGTCCACGAGGATCTCGTCGCCGATCGTCCCGGCCCACGCCGCCCACTGCTCGGCCGTCGGCTCGCCGGAGTCGCCCGGGCCGAACACGATCGCCTCGGACCCGACGGGCGCCTCGGAGGCGACCTCGGTCGTGTCGACACCGACGGTGAGGACGCGCGCGCGCTCGCCCGCGAGCAGCACCTCGGCGCCCGACCCCGACGCCCCGAGGACGCTCGGCGGGATGCCGTCCGCCGACCCGAGGTCGAGGGTGGCGACGCCGCCGTGCGAGGCGACGACCGTCGCGAACACCGTCATCGGCGGGCGCATCCCGATGCCCGCGGCGTCGACGTCGTCGAACGGCGACGAGCCGTAGGCGGCGATGCCGAAGCGCACGAGGTCGAAACGCGCCTCCGGCATCCGGATGCCCGCGGAGCTCGCGGCGAGGTGCAGCAACGGCCGGTCGGGGCCCTCGAGCGGCACGCCGAGCTCTCCGGCGACCGCGACGGCGGCGCGGAACCCGGCGAGGGCGACGGCGTCGTCCTCGGGGGAGGCGTCGGCGAGGTGCGACCACAGGCCCGCGATGCGCACGCGCCCCGCGGCGGCGAGGGCGAGGGCCTCGGTGACGAGCGCGGGCCAGTCGTCGGGGCTCGCGCCGTTGCGGTGGAGCCCGGTGTCGATCTTGAGGTGCACGGCGGCCGGCTTCCCGGCGGCACCCGCGGCCTCGCCGATGCGGCGCAGCTCGTGGAGCGCCGACACGCCGAGGTCGACGTCGTGTTCGATCGCGGGGCCGAACGCGGCGTCGGCGCCGTGCAGCCAGGCGAAGAGCGGCACCTCGATGCCGCCGCGGCGCAGCTCGAGCGCGGCGTCGATCTCGAGCACCGCGAGGGCGGTCGCGCCGGCCTCGACGCCCGCGCGGGCGAGGGGGAGCATCCCGTGCCCGTAGCCGTCGGCCTTCACCGCGAGCATCGTCGCCGACGGCGCGGCGATCTGCGCGAGGGTGTGCACGTTGGCGCGGAAGGCGCCGAGGTCGATCTCGATGCGCGAGGTCATGCGCCCCTCCCGGCGATCCATGCGGAGCGGGCGACGCGGGCGACGCGCGGCGCGATCCCGGCGGTGAGGGCGAGGGCGTCGCGTTCGGTCCACGCGGCCCAGTCGAGCGCCGACGGCTCGCCGCGGGCCGGGTCGCCGAACAGCACGGCGTCATCTCCCGGCTCGACCTCGGCATCCCCGACGTCGAGCACGAGCTGGTCCATCGCGATCCGGCCGACGAGCGGAACCCGCATCCCGCGCACCGCGACCTGGGCGCGGTTGGAAGCGAGGCGCGGCACGCCGTCCGCGTAGCCGAGCCCGACGAGCGCGAGCCGCGTCGCGCGCGGCGTGCGGTAGGTGTAGCCGTAGGAGACGCCGACCGCGCCCGGCACGGGCTTCACGGCGATGACCTCGCCGACGAGGGCGAGCACGGGCGCGTCCGTGCCGGAGAGGCCGTAGGCGGAGGCGTCCGCCCCCGCTCCCGAGCGGTCGACCCGCACCGCCGCGAGGGCGAAGCCCGCCTCGTGGACGCGAGCGGCATCCCGCTCGTCGGAGACGACCACCTCGGCGACGCCGGCCGCACGCGCGGCCGGGGCCAGCAGGTCGACACCATGGCCGAAGGCGTCGGCGCGCGCATCCCAGGAGTCGGAGAGCCGGGAGGCGAAGAGGTCGACGTCGATCGTCGCGAACCGCCTGAGCACACTCAATCCAAGCACGGCCGCACCCCGGGAACGACGAAGGCCCCCGGCGTGAACCGGGGGCCTTCGGATGTCGGGGGACGGGTCAGTCGGCGACCGTCTCGAACAGGCGGCTCGACTCGTCGTGCCACTCGAGGGCGATCGGCTGGACCTTGTCCTTGAACTCGGTCGCGTGGTGGGCGCAGAACAGCAGCTCCCCGGTCGCGAGCGTCGCGCGGATGTAGGCCTGCGCGCCGCAGTAGTCGCACCGGTCGAGCGCGGTGAGCACCGGGGCGCTCTCGATCTCGAGCTCGTCCACCGTGTTGTCGAACTGCGACATGTGCTCCTCCTCGGGGTGCTCGGCGCGTTCCGTGATGAATCCATCCAAGCACGCACCCGTGTCGCGAACGTGTCCTTGACATCGCATTTCGCTCACGGCGCACCGGGAATTCTCTGGGTGCGGGCCGGATCGCGGCGTGCCCGGGGTGGCGTGCCCGACAGGGTCGGCGGGCGGCGTTAGTCTGATCGACGGCCAGCTTCCGGACGGCCGTACGCAAGGAGAGAACACGTGGCGAGCGACGACTATTCCGCCCGTCATCTGTCGGTCCTCGAGGGACTCGAGGCGGTGCGCAAGCGCCCCGGCATGTACATCGGATCGACCGACTCGCGCGGGCTCATGCACTGCCTGTGGGAGATCATCGACAACTCCGTCGACGAGGCCCTCGCCGGCCACGGCTCGGAGATCGAGGTCGTGCTGCATGACGACGGCAGCGTCGAGGTGCGCGACCGCGCCCGCGGCATCCCGGTCGACATCGAGCCCAAGACGGGTCTCTCCGGCGTCGAAGTCGTCTTCACCAAGCTGCACGCCGGCGGCAAGTTCGGCGGCGGCTCCTACGCCGCGTCCGGCGGCCTGCACGGCGTCGGCGCCTCCGTCGTCAACGCCCTCTCCGAGCGGCTCGACGTCGAGGTCGACCGCGACGGCGCGACGTGGGCGATGTCGTTCCACCGCGGCGAGCCGGGCGTCTTCGACGACCAGGGCGCGCCGAGCCCCGACGCTCCGTTCACCCCGTTCATCTCCGGGTCCGAGCTGCGCAAGATCGGCAAGGTCGCCAAGGGCGTCACCGGCACGCGCATCCGCTACTGGGCCGACCGGCAGATCTTCACCAAGGGCGCGACCTTCGAGATGGAGGCGCTCCTCGGCCGCGCGCGGCAGACCGCGTTCCTCGTCCCCGGGCTCGGCATCGACGTCGTCGACGAGCGCGGCGAGGAGCCGACGCGCGAGTCGTTCCGCTTCGCCGGCGGCATCGCCGAGTACGTCGACTTCCTCGCCCCCGACGCGCCGCTCACCGACACCTGGCGCATCCAGGGCTCGGGCACGTTCACCGAGACGGTGCCGGTGCTCCAGGAGAACGGCCACATGGTGCCGACCGAGGTGCAGCGCGAGACCCACGTCGACATCGCGCTGCGCTGGGGCACCGGGTACGACACGGTGTTCCGCTCCTACGTCAACATCATCGCCACGCCCAAGGGCGGCACCCACCAGGCCGGCTTCGAGCAGGGCCTCATGAAGTTCCTGCGCGCCGAGATCGAGAAGAACGCCCGCCGCCTCAAGGTCGGCGCGAACGAGAAGCTCGAGAAGGAGGACATCCTGGCCGGTCTCACCGCCGTGCTGACGGTGCGCCTGCCCGAGCCGCAGTTCGAGGGCCAGACCAAGGAGGTGCTCGGCACCCCGGCCGTGCGCAACATCGTCTCCGGCGTCGTCGCGAAGGCCCTCGCGGAGCGCTTCTCGAGCAGCAAGCGCGACGACAAGGCCCAGTCGGCGCTCGTGCTCGACAAGGTCGTCGCGGAGATGAAGAGCCGCATCTCGGCGCGCGCTCACAAGGAGACGCAGCGCCGCAAGAACGCGCTCGAATCCTCGTCGCTCCCGGCGAAGCTCGTCGACTGCCGCTCCAACGACGTCGCGAGCACCGAGCTGTTCATCGTCGAGGGCGACTCCGCGCTCGGCACCGCGAAGCTCGGGCGCGACAGCGAGTTCCAGGCGCTCCTGCCGATCCGCGGCAAGATCCTCAACGTGCAGAAGGCGTCGGTCGCCGACATGCTCGGCAACCCCGAGTGCGCGTCGATCATCCAGGTGATCGGCGCCGGATCGGGCCGCACCTTCGACATCGAGCAGGCCCGCTACGGCAAGGTCATCATCATGGCCGACGCGGATGTCGACGGCGCCCACATCCGCACGCTCCTGCTGACCCTGTTCTTCCGCTACATGCGCCCGATGATCGAGGAGGGCCGGGTGTTCGCGGCCGTGCCGCCGCTGCACCGGGTCGTCGTGATGAACCCGGGCTCGAAGCCGAACGAGACGATCTACACGTACTCCGAGGCCGAGCTGCACGCCGTGCTCAAGGATCTGGAGAAGCGCGGCAAGCGGTACCAGGACCCCATCCAGCGCTACAAGGGCCTGGGGGAGATGGATGCCGACCAGCTCGCCGAGACGACGATGAGCCGGTCGCACCGCACCCTCCGCCGCGTGCGGGTGGACGACGCCGAGAAGGCGTCGCGCGTGTTCGAGCTGCTCATGGGCAACGAGGTGGCGCCGCGCAAGGACTTCATCATCGCCGGGCAGGGTCTCGACCGCTCCCGCGTCGACGTGTGACCCCGGCTGGGTCGCGAGATGGCCGATTCGGGTCATCTCGACGGGTCCGCGTGGCCCGTTTTGGCATCTCGCGGGCCGCGTGCCCGGGTGGAAAGGTGAATCGGTGACCACTCCCGATCTCGTGCTGTCCGAAGACGACGCGGTGCGGTCGGCCCGTCGCACGGGGGTGAAGAACGCCGCGATCATCATCGCGAGCTACATCCCGTTCGGCCTCGCCGCGGGCGCCGCGATGGGCGCGACGAGCGTCGACCCGTTCGTGTCGATCATCAGCTCGCCGATCATCTTCGCGGGGGCCGCGCAGATCGCGGGCGTCCAGCTGCTCCACGTCGGCTCGGCGATCGGGCTCGTGATCTTCACGATCGCGGTGATCAACGCTCGGCACCTCCTCTACAGCGCCGCCCTCGCGCCGCACCTCGCGTCGTGGAGCCTCCCGCAGCGGCTCGGCGCGGCCTTCGTGCTCTCCGACCCGCAGTACGCCCTCGCAGCCGCGCGGTTCAGCGGGGCGGACGGCGGGGGGAGCGAGCGCGAGAAGCGCGCCTTCTACTTCGGCGCCGGGATCACGAGCGTGCTCGGTTGGACCCTCGTGCTCGCCGTCGGAATCGTCGCGGGTGGCTTCATCCCGGAGTGGGTGCCGTTCGAGCTCGCGATCCCGCTGACGTTCCTGCTCCTCACGCTGCCGCTCATCAAGAACAGCGCGGCGCTCGTCGCGATGATCGTCTCGGGCATCGTCGCGATCGCCGCGCACTCCCTGCCGACCGGCATCGACATCCTCGTCGGCGCGGTCGCGGGGGTGGCGGTCGGCGCGGTCGTGCTCGCGCGATCCGAGCGCACCCGGAAGGAGGCGGCGGATGCTTGAGCTCCTCGCGGTCATCGGCGGCGGAATCGCGACCTACGTGACGCGGGTGCTGTTCCTCGTGTCGGACAAGCTGCGTCCGCCGAAGCGGGTCGAGAAGTACCTGCCGCTGGTGGGGCCCGCCGTGCTCGGCGCGATCGCCATCCCCGGCATCGTGCTCGTCGGCGAGGGAGGCTTCTCGCTCGTCGACGCGGTGCCCGCGATCCTCTCGGCGGCGGCCGCGTGGATCGTCTGGAAGTGGACGAAGCAGACCTGGATCGCGCTCCTGGTCAGCCTCGCCCTGTGGTGGGCGCTGCTCGCGCTCGTCGCCCTCCTCGGGATCGGCTGAGCGCCGTCGCGCGACCCCGTGTCATGCTGGGACGGTGATCCCGCAGACGGCCGGTGACGACCTCGACCTGCTCGAGGAGGCGGTCGACGTCGTGCCCCCGCGGCGCGTGCTCGGCGGATCCGTCGCGTCGCTCGCCGGGCTCACGGTGCTCGCCGTCGCGGGCGGCGTCGCGCTCGTGACCGTGCTCGCGCAGTACGTGCTCCCGGCGATCCAGCCGATCGCCGAGTACCTCCAGTCGCGCTAGAGCGCGCGCCCGATCGAGCCGATCACGGCGTCCATCGGGCTGCCCGACGCGTCGCGCTTCGCGCCGGACTCCGGGAGGTCGCGCAACGACCCGTCGGTGCCGACGGCGAGGGCGGGGGCCGGCCCGACCCAGGCGAGGGCGAGCGAGTTCTCGCCCTTGAGGAACGCGTGCGAGCGGACACCGCCCGTCGCGCGGCCCTTGCCGGGGAACTCGGTGAACGCCGACACCTTCGCACGCCCGGGGTCGGCGCCCGCGAGCGTCTCGGCCGGCGTCGAGATGGTGGCGACCACGGCATCCGCGCCCGGATCGACGGCGCCGAAGAACAGCACCTTCGCACCCTTCCCGACGTTGATGCCCGCCATGCCGCCCGCGCCGATGCCCTGCGGGCGCACCGCCGAGGCGGGGAAGTGCAGCAGCTGCGCGTCGGTCGTGACGAACACGAGCTCCTCGGAGTCGGGACCCTGCGCCACGCCGACGACCTCGTCGCCGGGCTTGAGCGCGATGATCTCGAACTCGGGCTTCGACGGCCAGCCGCCGGGGGTGACGCGCTTCACGACGCCGGAGGCGGTGCCGAGCGCGATGGGGTCCTCCGAGGTGAGCGAGACGAGCCCGAGGACGCGCTCCTTCTTGTCGGCGAGCCCGAGGTAGTCGCCGATGCGCGCGCCCGCGGCGAGCTGCACCGAGTTGCCCGGCACCGACGGCAGGTCGACGGGGGAGAAGCGCACGAGGCGCCCGCGCGAGGTGACCGCGCCGAGCTCGCCGCGCACCGTCGCCGGAACGACCGAGCGGATGGCGTCGTGGCGCGTGCGGCGCCCGCTGCGCGCCGTGATCTCCCCGCCCTCGACGCGCACCATTCGGCCCGTCGTCGAGAGCACGACGATCGTCGGGCCGTCGGCGATCTCGAGCGCGGGACCGCCCGCCGCCGCGGCCTTGCGCTGCGCGGGGGTCGCGGCGATCGACGCCTTCGCCTCGGTCAGCAGGGTGCGGCGGGGGGTGCCGAAGCGCTCGGCGACCTCGTCCAGCTCCTCGCCGACGCGCGTGCGCACGCGGCCCGGGTCGGCGAGCATCGCCTCGAGCTCCGCGATCTCGGCCTGCAGCTTGTCGCGCTCGGTCTCGAGTTCGATGCGGGAGAACTTGGTGAGGCGGCGCAGCTGCAGTTCGAGGATGTACTCCGCCTGGAGCTGCGAGAGGTCGAAGACATCCATGAGCCGCTGGCGCGCCTGGGGCGCGTCGTCGGACGTGCGGACGACCTGGATGACCTCGTCGATGTCGAGGATCGCGATGAGGAGGCCGAGCACGAGGTGCAGGCGCTCCTGCCGGCGGGCCAGCCGGTAGCGCGACCGCCGCGTGACGACCTGGATGCGGTGGTCGAGGTAGACCTGGAGCAGCTCGCGCAGGCCGAGGGTCTGCGGCTGGCCGTTGACGAGGGCGACGTTGTTGATGCCGAAGCCGTCCTCGAGCGGCGTGAGCCGGTAGAGCTGCTCGAGCACGCCCTCCGGCGAGAAGCCCGTCTTGATGCCGATGACGAGGCGCAGGCCGTTCTTGCGGTCGGTGAGATCGGTGACATCCGAGATGCCGGTGATCTTCTTCGACTGCACGCCGTCCTTGATCTTCTCGATGACCTTCTCGGGGCCGACGAGGTAGGGCAGCTCGGTGACGACGAGGGCGGTGCGGCGCGGGCCGACCTGCTCGACGGTCACGCGGGCGCGGGTCTTGAACGAGCCGCGGCCGGTGGCGTAGGCGTCGCGGATGCCGTCGAGCCCGACGATGGTGCCGCCGGTGGGCAGGTCGGGGCCGGGCACGTACGCCATCAGCTCGTCGAGCGTCGCCTCGGGGTTCTCCAGCAGGTGCTTGGCGGCCGCGGCGACCTCGATGAGGTTGTGCGGCGCCATGTTGGTCGCCATGCCGACCGCGATGCCGGAGGCGCCGTTGACCAGCAGGTTCGGGAACGCCGCCGGAAGGACCGCGGGCTGAGTGAGCTGGTTGTCGTAGTTGGGGACGAAGTCGACGACGTCCTCGTCGAGGCCCTCGCACATGGCGACGGCGGCGGCCTGCATCCGCGCCTCGGTGTACCGGGCGGCGGCGGGGCCGTCGTCGAGGGAGCCGAAGTTGCCGTGCCCGTCGACGAGCGGCAGGCGCATCGTGAAGTCCTGCGCGAGGCGCACGAGGGCGTCGTAGATCGCGCCGTCGCCGTGCGGGTGCAGGCGCCCCATGACGTCGCCGACGACGCGCGCGCTCTTCACGTGGCCGCGGTCGGGGCGCAGGCCCATCTCCGACATCTGGAAGAGGATGCGGCGCTGCACGGGCTTGAGTCCGTCGCGCGCGTCGGGGAGGGCGCGCGAGTAGATGACGGAGTACGCGTACTCGAGGAACGAACCCTCCATCTCCGTCGACACGTCGACGTCGAGGATGCGTTCCGAGGGTGCCGTGGACCCGCTCGCGGCGGGGGGAGGAGGTGGGGGAGCCATAAGATCGGGGCCATGTTACCGGCGCCTCGAACGCACCGGTTCAGCCTCGCCGATGTGCTGCCGAACTGCCTCGCGGCCGTGCGGGGCGAACCCGGACCGCTCGGGCTCCGCGCCGTGCGGCACGCCGTCGTGCTCGTCGTCGACGGGCTCGGCCAGGCGGCGCTCGACGCCCACCGCGGGCACGCGCGGCACCTGCTCGGGGCGCCCAAGGCGGGCGTCATCCAGTCGGTGTTCCCGACGACGACGGCGTCGGCGCTCGCGACCATCACGACCGGCGTACTGCCCGGCGCGCACGGGCTCATCGGCTATCTCGGGTTCGACCCGGCCGGCGACCGGGTCGTCAACCACCTCACCGGCTGGGGTGTGGGACTCGATCCGGCGAGCCGGCAGCGCGTGCCGACGGTGTTCGAGCGCGCGGCGGAGGACGGCATCCCGGCGTTCGCGGTCGGCCCCGGCCGCTACCGGGACTCGGGGTTCACCGCCGCCGTGCTGCGCGGCGCCGCCTACCGCGCGGGGGAGTCGCTCGCCGAGCGGTTCGCCGAGGCCACCCGCATCCACGCCGCGCACGAGCGGTCGCTGACCTACGTCTACGCGCCCGAGGTGGACGTCGCCCTGCACGCCGCCGGCATCGCGTCCGGCGCCTGGGTCGCGGCGCTCGAGGAGGTGGATGCCGCGGTCGGCGCGTTCGCCGCGCAGCTCCCGGCGGGGGTCGGGCTGCTGGTCACCGCGGACCACGGCGCCGTCGACGTCGCGCCCGAGCAGCACGTCCTCGCCGGCCCGGAGCTGCTCGACGGCGTGCGGCACGTGTCGGGGGAGCCGCGCTGCCTCGCGCTCCACCTCGAGCCGGGCGTCGACCCGGTCGCCGTGCGCGAGCGCTGGCAGGCCTCGGAGGGCAAGCGGGCGTGGGTCGCGACGCGCGCCGAGGCCGTGGAGGCCGGCCACTTCGGCGAGGTCGATCCCGACGTGCTGCCGCGCATCGGCGACGTCCTGGTCGCGGCGCGGGGCCGCTTCGCCTACTACCTCGACCCGCTCGACCGCGGGCGCTCGATGGTCGGCCAGCACGGGTCGCTCACGCCCGACGAGGTCGCGGTGCCCCTGCTGCGTTTCGGCGCCTTCGCCTGACGGATCCCTGGGAGCGGTTTGACCGCCCCCGGGCGCGACAGTAGCGTCGGGACTTCCGTCCGCGACCATCGGAGACCCCATGCGCACGATCCGCCTCGCCCGCCGCGGCGCCCTCGCCGCGACCACCGGGCTGCTGGCCCTCGGCATCACGGGGTGCGTCGCCGGTGGTCCCGTCGCGCCGCAGTGCTCCGCCGAGATCCTCGAGACCTTCGAGGCCAGCGGCACGATCTCGAGCGAGTTCCCGGCCCCCGAGCTGCTGAGCGGCGGGGGCATCTACTGCTGGGTCGGCATCGACAGCAACGGCGAACTCGGCGGGCTCGCCTTCTTCGAGGGCGCCGACAGCGCCGAGGTCGCGACCGACCGGCTCCAGGACAACGGGTTCGTCCCGAGCACGATGCTGCCGTCGTTCTACGAGAAGGGCGACCTCATCGCCGGGCTCACTCCGACCAACGGCCCCATGAAGGAGGGCAACGGGGTGCCCGCCGAACTCGTCGGCAAGGACCTCACGATCCTCTTCGTCGGGCCGGACCCGAGCTGACCCTTCGCGCGGGTCAGAGGTCGTCGTCGCTGCGCGCGCCGAAGACGATCTCGTCCCACGACGGCATCGACTGACGGCCCTTGCCGCCGCGCTTGCCGACCGACCCGGTCTCCCGCGTGCTCCGCTTGGTGCGCATCGAGTCGATGGGCTCCTCGGCGGGCGCCTCGATCGGGATGTCGATGAGGCGCACCGTGCCGGTCGACGGGTGCTCGGCGAGCGACTCGCCGGGCTCCGGATCCATCGGGTCGCGCTCCCCGCGGCGCTTGCGCAGCGCCTCGAGCAGGTCGGCGGTCTGGTTCTTCGACACCGGGAGCGGGTCGACGTCGCCGACGCGGCCGAACGGCGCGACCTCGACGGGAGCGGCGTCCTCCGGGGTGACGGTGAACGCGCCGCTGTCGAACCGGCCCGCGTCGTCGCTCTCCACGGCGCGCAGGCGGGGCACGAGGCTCGCCGGCTGGTCGCCCTGCTGGGAGAGCGAGATCGCCTCCTGGTTGAGCGGGGCGAGGGTCGACTTCTTCGGGTCGAACGACCAGCGGGCATCCCGCTCGATCGTCTCGGCGACGAACGTCAGCTTCACGACCCAGCCGCCGCCGTCCTCCTTCCAGGAGGCCCAGCGCTCCCCGATGGCGTGCGCGTCGGCGAGGCGGCGGCGGATGACGCTGCCGAACGTGGTGCCTCCGCCGAGCGGGTCGGTCTCCATCGCGAGCTGCACCGGCACGGCGAGTGCCGACTCGATGACGAACTCGCGCTCGGCGAGCACGGGGCCCTCGAATCGCTGCACGTAGTCCAGGGGAGCGCCGGTGATGGCCGAGACGTCCTCCGCCGACATGCCCGCGCGGATGTGCGCCTGGATCTCCCGCGGCGACAGCTTCCGGGCGGCTCCGGCGTCGGGGGAGCTTTGCCGCAGGCGCGACTGGAGGACGTCGTCGATGGCGACGCGGAACCGGGTCCCCTCCTCGGAGGCGACGAGCAGCGCGCCGCTCTCCACTCCGATGACCTTGAGCTCTTCCACGGGGCCCTCCTCTCGCGGTCAGGATCGCACGGCATCCGCCGGATTCCGGGGAATATCCCGGGCGTGCCGGAAGTTGTTCAGCACGCGGCGAGAGCGATGTCCCCGATGGTTTGCGAATCCGGGGCCGATCATGCAGACTGACGCCGCCGAAATCGAGCACCAACGGCATCTCGCACAAGACTGGATACGCAACGCATGGCCACCGACTACGACGCCCCCCGGAAGACTGACGAGGACACGGAGTCCATCCAGGCCCTCCAGGAGCGGGTCCCCGACAAGATGTCGGGCGTCGTCGACGTCGACGAGGGCGACGGCACGAGCTTCGAGCTCGCCGGTCAGGACCTCTCCGACCTCGACCTGGATGTCGTCGTGCTGCCCCCGCAGGCGGACGAGTTCACGTGCGTGTCCTGCTTCCTCGTGAAGCTGCAGTCGCAGTTCGACCACGAGACCAAGCTCGGCCCGGTCTGCAAGGAGTGCTCGGCCTGACGCCGGGCCGCGCCGCCTGACGCCCCGCGTCAGGAGTTGAGCGCCGCCGCGAGACCTTCGGGGTCGCGCGTGGAGACGAGCCAGTACGGCGTCGGGTCCTGGGGATCGGTGAGTTCGATCCGCACGACGCCCGGGAGCCATCCGCGCAGCACGAGGTACGCGCGCGCGTCGAGCCGCGGCCCGCGCTCCTGGAACGCCTCCTTGCCCGTCGACGGCGTCGCGGCTCCCAGGAACGAGCGCTCGATGCGCGCCTTCCCGACCCGGAGCATCGCGTCGTCCACCTCGATCACGGCCGCCGTCGCGATGAGCACGACGATGATCGCGGCGTAGAGCACGATCGCCACGACGATCCCCGCCGTCAGGTTGATCGGGACGAAGACGAGAAGGCTCGCCGGGATGACGAGGGCCGTCGCCAGGAAGACCCACCAGGCCGGCCAGAGTCGCTCGCGGTACCGCATCCCCCCATTCGACCATGGACTAGCCTCGTGGGGTGACCGAGTCGATCGAGGTGCTGTTCACCGGCGCCGCCCCGGTCTACGCGCATCCCGGGGACGCCGGCGCCGACCTCGTCGCGACGGAGGATGTCGTGCTCGCCCCGGGGGAGCGCGCGACCGTCGGGACGGGCCTCTCCATCGCGCTGCCCAACGGCTACGTCGCGTTCGTCGTGCCCCGCAGCGGCCTCGCCGCCAAGCACGGCATCACGATCGTCAACGCCCCCGGCACGGTGGATGCCGGCTACCGCGGCGAGATCAAGGTCACCCTGCTCAACACCGACGCCCGCGAGTCGTACGCGATCGCCGTCGGCGACCGGATCGCGCAGCTCATCGTCATGCCCGTCCCGCGCGCCCGCTTCGTGGAGGTCGAGCGGCTCCCCGGTAGCGAGCGCGGTGAGGGCGGATTCGGCTCCACCGGGTATCGTGCGGCCGACACCACCAGTACAGGAGTTCCTTCCGCGTGAGCGACACCGAGGTCCCGAAGTCCGCCCCGGCGGACCGTGCCACCGCCGGACCCTTCGACGAGTCCGAAGCCAATCCCGTCCGTCCCTACGTCGACCTGGGCGGCATCCGCCTGCTGCCGCGTCAGGGGCTCGCCGTGCGGCTCGAGGTCGAGGAGGGCAACAAGCGCGTCGTCGCCGTCGCCCTCGACTACGCCGGGTCGACGCTGCAGCTGCAGCCTTTCGCCGCGCCGCGCTCGAGCGGGCTGTGGCACGAGATCCGCGCGCAGATCGTCGCCCAGATCGAGAAGCAGGGCGGGCGCACGATGGAGGCCGAGGGTCCGCTCGGCCCGGAACTGCGCGCCGAGATCCCGGGTCCCGCCGGGCAGCCCGCGCGTCTCGCCCGGTTCGTCGGGGTCGACGGCCCGCGCTGGTTCCTGCGCGGCGTGATCAGCGGCGAGGCCGCGGTGAACGCCGAGGCGGCCGCCAAGATCGAGGAGCTGTTCCGCAGCGTCGTGGTCGTGCGCGGCTCGACCCCGATGCCCCCACGCGACCTCATCCCGCTCCACGTGCCCGCGTCGGTGCAGGGCGCGACGCCCTCCGGCCCCGCGACCTCGGTCTGACCATGGCCGACGAACAGGGCGAGCAGGAGGAGTACGTCCCCACCTTCCGCGAGGCGATGGCCGCCGCGGCGCAGCGGTCGGGACTGGGCAAGGTGACGCCAGGGGAGGCCCCGACGGCCGGCGCCCTGCTCGCGGCGATAGGCGGCCTCCGCGGGCTGGTGGAGTCGATCCTCCCGGGCCTGGGGTTCCTCGTCACCTACACGATCACGCAGGACGTGCTGCTGTCGGTGCTCGCGCCGCTCGCCGTCGCGGTCGTCTTCATCGTCATCCGCATCGTCACCCGCCAGCCGGTCACGACGGCCCTCGCCGGCGCGATCGGCATCGGGATCTCGGCCGCCCTCGCCCTGTTCACGGGCAACGCGGCCGACAACTTCGTGCCGGGCTTCTTCATCAACGTCGGCGTCGTCCTCGCGATGCTCATCAGCCTCGCGGTGCGCCGTCCGTTCGTCGGCGTCGTCGTGGGACTGCTGCTCGGCGACGACGACTGGTATCGGGATGCCGCGAAGCTGCGGGTCGCGGCGATCGCGACGATCCTCTGGGCGACCCTCTCGGGCCTGCGCCTCGCGGTGCAGCTGCCGCTCTACTTCGCCGGTGCGACGTCCGCGCTGGCCGCGACGAAGCTCATCATGGGCGTCCCGCTCTACGCCGGGCTGCTCTGGGTGACGTGGCTGCTCGTCCGCACGGCGTGGCGCGCCCGCGAGCTTCCCGACGACGGCAAGTGACCGTGGTAGATTTATCTTGATATCGAGATAAATCGCATCGCAGCGGGCTTAGGCTTGCCTTGCTGGCAGCGGCGCCATGCCGGAGTCAGGATGAGGTGCGAGAGCACGAGGAGACGCGCATGTCCACGGTGAACAGCTTCGGGTCCAAGGACACCCTGACGGTCGGCGGTACCGACTACGAGATCTTCCGGATCAGCAAGGTCGCAGGATACGAGAAGCTGCCCTTCAGCCTCAAGGTCCTGCTCGAGAACCTGCTCCGCACCGAGGACGGCGCCAACGTCACCAAGGCGCAGATCGAGGCGCTCGGCTCGTGGGTCCCCGACGCCGAGCCCGACACCGAGATCCAGTTCACGCCGGCGCGCGTCGTCATGCAGGACTTCACCGGCGTCCCCTGCATCGTCGACCTCGCCACCATGCGCGAGGCGGTCACGGCGCTCGGCGGCGACCCCGACAAGATCAACCCGCTCTCGCCCGCCGAGATGGTCATCGACCACTCGGTGATCGCCGACCTCTTCGGCACCGAGAACGCCCTCGAGCGCAACGTCGAGATCGAGTACGAGCGCAACGGCGAGCGCTACCAGTTCCTCCGCTGGGGCCAGACCGCCTTCCAGGACTTCAAGGTCGTCCCCCCGGGCACCGGCATCGTGCACCAGGTCAACATCGAGCACCTGGCCAAGGTCGTCTACGACCGCACCGTCGACGGCGTCCTGCGCGCCTACCCCGACACCTGCGTCGGCACCGACAGCCACACCACGATGGTCAACGGCCTCGGCGTGCTCGGCTGGGGCGTCGGCGGCATCGAGGCCGAGGCGGCCATGCTCGGCCAGCCCGTCTCGATGCTCATCCCGCGCGTCGTCGGCTTCAAGCTCTCGGGCGAGATCCCCGCGGGCGTGACCGCGACCGACGTCGTGCTCACGATCACCGACATGCTGCGCAAGCACGGCGTCGTCGGCAAGTTCGTCGAGTTCTACGGCGCCGGCGTCGCCGAGGTGCCGCTCGCCAACCGCGCCACCATCGGCAACATGAGCCCCGAGTTCGGCTCGACCGCCGCGATCTTCCCGATCGACGACGTCACCCTCGACTACCTGCGCCTCACCGGCCGGGACGAGCAGACCGTCGCGCTCGTCGAGGCGTACGCCAAGGAGCAGTCGCTGTGGCACGACCCGTCGGTCGAGCCCTCGTACAGCGAGTACCTCGAGCTCGACCTGTCGACCGTCGTCCCGTCGATCGCCGGCCCGAAGCGCCCGCAGGACCGCATCCTGCTCGCCGAGGCGAAGGCGCAGTTCGAGAAGGACATCCTCGGCTACGCGACCCCGTCGACCTCGACCGACATCGTCGACCTCGAGTCGAAGCACTCGTTCCCCGCGTCCGACCCGGGCTCGGTCCCCGGCGAGGAGGAGGACGAGACCCGCGAGGTGCACATCAACAGCGGCACCACCGCCGTCTGGTCGAAGCCCGTCGAGGTCACGACCCCCGAGGGCGAGCAGTACGTGCTCGACAACGGCGCGGTCACCCTCGCGGCGATCACCTCGTGCACCAACACGTCGAACCCGTCGGTCATGATCGCGGCGGGCCTGCTCGCCAAGAAGGCGGTCGAGAAGGGCCTCAAGCGCAAGCCGTGGGTCAAGACCACGCTCGGCCCGGGCTCGAAGGTCGTCACCGACTACTACGAGAAGTCGGGCCTGGACAAGGCGCTCGAGGCGGTCGGCTTCTACACCGTCGGCTACGGCTGCACGATCTGCATCGGCAACTCGGGTCCGCTCATCGAGGAGGTCTCGGCCGCCATCAACGAGCACGACCTCGCCGTCACCGCGGTGCTCTCCGGCAACCGCAACTTCGAGGGCCGCATCAGCCCCGACGTGAAGATGAACTACCTCGCGTCGCCGCCGCTCGTCGTCGCCTACGCCCTCGCCGGCTCGATGAACTTCGACTTCGAGACCGACCCGCTGGGCCAGGACGCCGACGGCAACGACGTCTACCTCAAGGACATCTGGCCGGCCCCGGCCGAGGTCCAGGAGGTCATCGACACCTCGATCTCGCGCGAGCAGTTCATCAAGCAGTACGCCACCGTCTTCGACGGCGACGAGCGCTGGAAGAGCCTGCCGACCCCCGAGGGCCCCGTCTTCGAGTGGGACCCGGACTCGACCTACGTGCGCAAGGCGCCGTACTTCGACGGGATGTCGATGGAGCTGACCCCGGTCACGGACATCCGCGGCGCGCGCGTCATGGCGACGCTCGGCGACTCGGTGACCACCGACCACATCAGCCCCGCGGGCAACATCAAGCCCGGCACCCCGGCGGCCCAGTACCTCGAGGCGCACGGCGTCGAGCGCAAGGACTTCAACTCCTACGGCTCGCGTCGCGGCAACCACGAGGTCATGATCCGCGGCACCTTCGCCAACATCCGTCTGAAGAACCTGCTCGTGAGCGCGGTCAACGACGGCCAGGTCGTCGAGGGCGGCTACACCCGCGACTTCACCCAGCCCGGCGGCCCGCAGTCGTTCATCTACGACGCGTGCATGAACTACCAGGCGCAGGGCACCCCGCTGGTGATCTTCGGCGGCAAGGAGTACGGCTCCGGCTCGTCGCGCGACTGGGCGGCGAAGGGCACCTCGCTCCTCGGCGTCAAGGCCGTCATCACGGAGAGCTTCGAGCGCATCCACCGCTCCAACCTGATCGGGATGGGCGTCGTGCCGCTCCAGTTCCCGGCGGGGGAGAGCTGGCAGTCGCTCGGCCTCGACGGCACCGAGATCGTCTCGATCGAGGGCCTCGAGAAGCTCAACGAGGGCGTCACCCCGAAGACCGTGAAGGTCACCGCCGAGCCGAGCGAGTTCTCGCCCGAGGGCAAGCAGACCGTCGTCTTCGACGCGGTCGTGCGCATCGACACCCCCGGTGAGGCCGACTACTACCGCAACGGCGGCATCCTGCAGTACGTGCTGCGCAGCCTGGTCTGACGCACGCGACGCGGATGACGACGCCCCGTGGATCCGATCCGCGGGGCGTCGTCACGTCTGCAGCTGGGTCCGAGGTTGCGCGACGTAGGCTGAGAACATGAGTCTGCTCGAGGGGATCCGGGGGCCGCGCGACCTGGACCGGCTGTCCAAAGAGCAGCTCGGGGAACTGGCGGCGGAGATCCGCCGCTTCCTGGTCACCGAGGTCTCCAAGACCGGCGGTCACCTCGGCCCGAACCTCGGCGTCGTCGAGCTGACGATGGCGATCCACCGCGTGTTCGACTCCCCGCACGACGCGATCGTGTTCGACACCGGGCACCAGAGCTACGTGCACAAGCTGCTCACGGGGCGGCAGGACTTCAGCCGGCTGCGGATGTCGGGCGGCCTCGCCGGCTACCCGCAGCGTTCGGAGAGCGAGCACGACATCGTCGAGTCGTCGCACGCCTCGTCGTCGCTGTCCTGGGCCGACGGCATCTCCCGCGCGTTCGCGATGACCGGGCAGGGCGACCGTCACGTCGTCGCGGTCGTCGGCGACGGCGCGCTCACCGGCGGGATGACGTGGGAGGCGCTCAACAACATCTCCGACGACAACTCCCGCCGCCTCGTCATCGTCGTCAACGACAACGGCCGCTCCTACGCGCCGACGATCGGCGGGATGGCGCGCTTCCTCAACGACGTGCGCACGCGCCGCTCCTACCGCAACCTCTACCGCACGAGCCGCCGCGTCTTCGACCGCTTCGGCAGCGTCGGCCGCGCCGTCTACCGCGGCACACGCGGCGCCGTGCACGGCTTCCTCGCGCGATTCACCAACAACGAGGCGCTCTACTCCAACCTCGACATCAAGTACCTCGGGCCGGTGCACGGTCACGACGTCGTCGCCCTCGAGGAGGCCCTCCGCCAGGCGAAGGAGTACGAGGCCCCGGTCATCGTGCACGTCATCACCGAGAAGGGCCACGGCTACGGGCCCGCGGTGGCCGACGTCGCCGACCAGTTCCATGCCGTCGGGCAGATCGACCCGGAGACCGGCGAGGCCGTCGAGGCGCCGTCGCGCCCCTCGTGGACGAGCGTCTTCGCCGACGAGATCGTCGAGCTCGCCGACCGGGATCCGCGCATCGTCGGCATCACCGCGGCCATGCTGCGCCCCACGGGTCTGCACCGCCTCGCCGACAAGTACCCCGACCGCGTCTTCGACGTCGGCATCGCCGAGCAGCACGCCGTCGCGAGCGCCGCCGGACTCGCCTTCGGCGGGCTGCATCCCGTCGTCGCCGTCTACGCGACGTTCATCAACCGCGCCTTCGACCAGGTGCTCATGGATGTCGCCCTCCACCGTGCGGGCGTCACCTTCGTGCTCGACCGCGCCGGCGTCACCGGCCCGGACGGCCCGAGCCACCACGGCATGTGGGATCTCGCGATCCTCCAGGCCGTGCCGCACATCCGCATCGCCGCCCCGCGCGACGCCCCGCGGCTCCGCGAGGAGCTCGGCGAGGCGGTGCGCGTCGAGGACGCCCCGACCGTGGTGCGCTTCTCCAAGGGCACCGTCGGCGGTGAGATCGAGGCGGTGCGCCGCACGGAGGACGGCGTCGACGTGCTGCGCGAGGCGGCCCACCGCGACGTGCTCATCGTGACCGTCGGCCCGATGGCCAAACTGGGCCTGCAGGTCGCGGAGCGCCTCGCGGCGCAGGGGATCGGCGCGACCGTCGTCGACCCGCGCTGGGTCGTCCCGGTGCCGCAGTCGGTCGTCGACCTCGCGCGCGACTACCGCCTCGTCGTCTCGATCGAGGACGGCATCCGCGTCGGCGGGATCGGCACGCGGATCCGCCAGGACCTGCGCGCCGCCGGCATCGACACGGCGGTCGACGAGCTCGGGCTCCCGGACGAGTTCCTCGACCACGGCGACCGCGCGGAGATCCTCGCGGCCGTCGGGCTGAGCGACCAGAAGATCGCGCGCGACATCGTCGCCCAGGTGCTCGGCACGCGCATCCCGGTCGCCCGCCCGCTGCCGGACGACGCCCCGGCCGACACGTCGGCGCGCGTCTCGGACTGAAAACCCGGGCCCGCCCGGCCCGACGTGAGCAGTGTTCACTCACGGCGGAACCCGCTCGGCATGTCGCGTCGGGGGTGCGGAGTAACGTAGCCCGGCGGGCATTCGCCCGAAGATCCCCCTGGAGGTACTCGTGACGGATACGACTGCGCCCGCGACCGGGTCGACCCCGGCGCTCGCGACCCGCCTGGACGCCCGCTCGCGCCAGGCGCTCGTGCTGCTGCTCGCGGCCGTGTTCGTCGTCTTCCTCAACGAGACGACGATGAGCGTCGCCGTGCCCACGATCATCGAAGACCTCGGCATCACCGCGGCGAACGGCCAGTGGCTCACCACGGCGTTCGCGCTCACGCTCGCCGTGGTCATCCCGGTGACCGGGTGGCTCCTCCAGCGCCTCACGACGCGCCAGATCTTCGTGCTCGGCATGAGCCTGTTCGTCTCCGGCACGCTCATCGCCGCGACCGCGCCGGTCTTCGGCGTGCTCGTCATCGGCCGCGTCGTGCAGGCGAGCGGCACGGCGCTCATGATGCCGCTCATGATGACGACGGTCCTCACGATCGTGCCGATGCACCTGCGCGGCCGCATCATGGGCCGCATCTCGATCGTCATGTCGGTCGCTCCCGCGATCGGCCCGGCGATCTCGGGCTTCCTGCTGCAGGCGTTCGGCCAGCAGTGGCGCGCGCTGTTCTGGGTCATGCTGCCGATCGCGGTCGCGATGCTCATCATCGGCATCGCGCGCGTGCCCGACGTCTCCGAGCTGCGGAAGGTGCCCCTCGACATCCCGTCGGTGCTGCTGTCCGCGATCGGCTTCAGCGGCCTGGTCTACGGTCTGTCGAGCATCGGCGAGGCCGCCGAGGGCGGAACGCTCCTGCCGCCGTGGCTGCCGCTCGCCATCGGCGTGGTCGTGCTCGCGATCTTCGCGTGGCGCCAGTTCGCGCTCGCCCGGAAGGATGCCGCGTTCCTCGACCTGCGTACGTTCGCGTCACGCACGTTCAGCGTCTCGGTCATCATGCTCGCGATCGGCATGCTGTCGCTGTTCGGGATGGTCATCCTGCTGCCGATCTACCTGCAGAACGCCCTCGGCCTCGACACGACGACGATCGGCCTCATGCTCCTGCCCGGGCCGCTGCTCTCCGGCCTCCTCGGGCCGTTCGTGGGCCGCGCGTACGACAAGGTGGGGCCGCGCCCGCTCGTCATCCCCGGCTCCATTCTGCTGAGCGCGTCGCTGTGGATGTTCGCGCTCGGCCTCGGCGTCGACACGCCCATCTGGTTCGTCGTGCTCGCCAACGTCGTGCTCGGCCTCGGGCTCGCGTTCCTGTTCACCCCGCTGTTCTCGAGCGGCCTCGGCTCGCTGCCGCCGCACCTGTACTCGCACGGCTCGGCGCTCGTCTCGACGCTCCAGCAGGTGGCGGGCGCGGCCGGCACGGCGATCTTCGTCGCGCTGCTCGCCGTCGGCATGGCCGCGGCGGGGGAGACCGACATCACGGTCGCCTCGCCGGAGCAGATCGTCGCGGGCGTGCACCAGGCGTTCCTCGTCGGCGCGATCACGACGTTCGCGGTCATCGCGACCGCGTTCCTCGTGCGGCGTCCCGAGACGCCGGAGGTCTCCGAGGAGTCGTTGCACGCGGGGCACTGACCCGCGACGGGTACACCGCGCACACGAACGAAGGGGCCGGGCGGAATCATCCGCCCGGCCCCTTCGCGTGGAATCCGCTTACGCCACGCCCACGATCTTCGGGTGGTGGAACGTGTCGCCGAAGACCCGCTCGCTCGCGCCGACGCGGTCGAGGTAGGGGGTCGCCCCACCCATCTGGAACGGCCAGCCGGCCCCGAGGATCATGCAGAGGTCGATGTCCTCGGCCGCCGCGACGACCTTGTCTTCGAGCATCCGGTGGATCTCGTCGGCGAAGCCGTCTTCGAAGCGCACGCGCAGCTCCTCCGCCGAGAGCGGGGTCGATCCGGGGATGCGGTGCTTCTCGACGATCGCGATCGCCTTCTTGTCGATCCTGCCGGTGGGCTTGCCCTTGCCGTCCTTCTCCAGGAGCACGTTCGCCTCGGCGAGCTCGTGCAGCGCGGGGCTGTCGAAGAAGCGGTCCGGGAACGCCGTGTGGTGCGTGTCGAGCACGTGGGCGCCGACCTTGAGGCCGACGAGGTCGAGCAGCACGTACGGGTCCATCGGGAGGCCGAACGGCTTCACGGCCTCGACGACGGTTTCGAACGACGTGCCCTGCTCGACGGCGTGCATCGCCTCGCCGAGGAACTTGGCGAGGATGCGGTTGACGACGAAGCCGGGGGTGTCGGCCGTGATGACGGCGTTCTTGCGCAGCTTCGCGGCCGTGACCATCGCGGTCGACAGCGTCTCGTCGTCGGTCTTCGGCGTCTTCACGACCTCGATGAGCGGCATGATCGCCACCGGGTTGAAGAAGTGGAAGCCGACGACGCGCTCCGGGTGCTGGAGCTTCGCGCCGATCTGCTCGACCGAGAGCGACGAGGTGTTGGTCGCGAGGATCGCCTCGGGGGAGATGTACTGCTCCACGTCGGCGAACACCTGCTGCTTGATCCCGAGCTCCTCGAAGACGGCCTCGATGACCCAGTCGCAGTCGGCGAAGTCGGCCTTGTCGGTGGTGCCGGTGATGAGCGCCTTGAGGCGGTTCGCCTCGTCGGAGCTGACCCGGCCCTTCGCGAGCAGGGCGTCGACCTCGGCGCGGATGCCGGCCACGCCCTTGTCGACGCGCTCCTGGTCGAGGTCGGTGATGACGACCGGCACCTGGAGGCGGCGGAGGAAGAGCAGCGCGAACTGCGAGGCCATGAGGCCCGCGCCGATGATGCCGACCTTGTTGACCGGGCGCGCGAGCGCCTTGTCGGGGGCGCCGGCGGGTTTCTTGGCGCGCTTCTGCACGAGGTTGAACGCGTAGATGCTCGCGCGGAACTGGTCGCCCGCGATGAGGTCGGCGAGCGCCTCGTCCTCGGCGGCGAACCCGGTCGCCTTGTCGGTGTTCTTCGCGGCCTTGAGCAGCTCGAGCGCGCGGTAGGGGCTCTTCGCCACCTCGCCGATGCGGCTCTTGAGCGTCTTCTCGGCGATGCCGATCGCGACATCCCACTTGACGGCGCGCTCGATCTTGCCGGGGGCGTTCTTGCGCTTGACCTTGATCTTGCCGGTCAGCACCCCGTCGGCCCACGTGAGCGAGTCCTCGAGGAAGTTGGCCGGGCCGAACATGACGTCGGCGATGCCGAGCTCGTAGGCCTCGGCGGGCTTGAGCACCTTGTTGTTCTTCAGCGGGTTGCTGATCATCACCTCGAGGGCGTTCTCGATGCCGATGAGGTTCGGCAGGAGCCACGCGCCGCCCCAGCCGGGGATGATGCCGAGGAACACCTCGGGCAGCGCGAGCGCCGCGGCCGAGGAGTCGAGGGTGCGGTAGTCGGAGTTGAGTCCGATCTCGAGGCCGCCGCCGAGGGCGAGTCCGTTGATGAACGTGAACGACGGCACGCCCAGGTCGCCGAGCTTGCCGAGCGTCTGGTGCCCGAGCTTGGCCATGAGGAGGCCGGTCTCGCGGTCCGGGATCTCGCCGACCTTCGACAGGTCGGCGCCGGCGGCGAGGATGAACGGCTTGCCGGTCACGGCGACACCGTCGATCTCCTTCTTCGCGGCACGGGCCTTGAGCTCGTCGAGCACGCCGCCGAGCTCGAGCATCGTCGCCGGGCCGAGCGTGTTCGGGCGGGTGTGGTCACGGCCGTTGTCGAGGGTGATGAGGGCGATCGCCTTGCCGCTGGGCAGCGGGACGTCGCGCACGTACGAGTGGGTGACGACCTCGTCGGGGTCGAGTCCGACCAGCTTGCTGAAGTCGGTCGCGGTGCTGTTCGCCACGGATCAGGCCTTCTTTCCGGTGTAGTGCGGGTTCTCCCAGATCATCGAGCCGCCCTGGCCGAGGCCGACGCACATCGCGGTCAGGCCGTAGCGGACATCCGGGCGCTCCTCGAACTGTCGGGCGAGCTGGATCATGAGGCGCACGCCCGAGGCGGCGAGCGGGTGGCCGACGGCGATCGCACCGCCCCACGGATTGACGCGCGGGTCCTCGTCGTCGATGCCGAAGTGGTCCAGCAGCGAGAGCACCTGCACGGCGAAGGCCTCGTTGAGCTCGAACAGGCCGATGTCGTCGATCGTCAGGCCCGCCTTGCGCAGCGCCTTCTCGGTCGAGGGGATCGGGCCGATGCCCATGACCTCGGGCTCGACGCCCGCGAAGGCGAACGAGACGAGGCGCATCTTCACCGAGAGGCCCAGGTCCTTCGCGGCGGCGGAGCTCGCCAGGAGCGACACGGTCGCGCCGTCGGTGAGCGGCGACGCGTTGCCCGCGGTCACCCGGCCGTGCGGGCGGAACGGGGTCTTGAGGGTCGCGAGGCCCTCCATCGTGGTCTCGGGCCGCATGCCCTCGTCCTGCGTGGCGAGGCCCCAGCCCTGCTCGCTCTTGATGGCGACGGGGATGAGGTCGGGCTGGATCTTGCCGGCCGCGTAGGCGGCGGCGACCTTCTGCTGGCTCAGCATCCCGTAGCGGTCGCTGCGCTCCTTGGTGAGCGAGGGGAAGCGGTCGTGCAGGCGCTCGGCCGTGTTGCCCATGTTGAGGGCGTCGGCGGAGACGAGCTTCTCGGCGAGGAAGCGCGGGTTGGGGTCGGCGCCGGCACCCATCGGGTGGCGGCCCATGTGCTCGACGCCGCCGGCGATGCCGATGTCGTACTGGCCGAATCCGATCATCGAGCCGATGGCCGCGACGCTCGTCATCGCGCCGGCGCACATGCGGTCGATCGCGAAGCCGGGCACCGTGACGGGGAGGCCGGCGAGGATCGCGGCGGTACGCCCGATCGTGAGGCCCTGGTCGCCCTGCTGGGTCGTCGCCGCGATGGCGACGTCGTCGACGCGCTCCTTGGGAAGGTTCGGGTTGCGCTCGAGAAGGCCGATCATGGCCTTCACGACGAGGTCGTCGGCCCGGGTGTTCCAGTACTGGCCCTTCTCACCTGCCCGGCCGAACGGGGTGCGAACCCCGTCCACGAAAACGACGTCGGATGTCTCGGCCACGATGCCCTCCAGCACTTCTCGAAGCGAACGGATTCGATCCTAGGCAGGGCGCCTGAACGGCCGCGGAACCTTTGATCCTTCCTACGAATCGCCCTCGGGCGGCGATTCGGGCGCTTGGGGCACCTCTACAAAAGCTTGGGCGATCAACTGTGCGGTTGCCTCAACCTGCCACTCGCGCGCCCCGAGCTCCCGGAGGGCTTCGCCGATGGTCTCGGGCGTGATCTCGGCGGGCGGAGCCCACGCGACGCGGCGCAGCGAGTCGGGCGTCAGGAGGTTCTCGACGGGGATGTCGAGGGCCTCCGCTCGCTCGACCACGGCGGGGCGCGCGCGCTTGAGCCGTCCGTCGGCCTCGGGGTTCTTGTCGGCCCACACCCGGGGCGGGGGCATCCCGTCGCCGCTCGGCCGCGAGGCGGGCAGGTCGGTCGTCGCCAGCCCGCGCTCGATCGCGCCCCACCAGCGGTCGAGCTGCGAGCGGCTCGCGCGGCCGTTGAAGTCCTTCATCGCGGCCAGCTCGCGCTTGCTCCCCGGGAGCGCCTTCGCCGCGGCGAGGAGCGACCCGTCGGGCACGAGCCGGCCCGGCGCGGAGTCGATCTCGCGCGCATAGTCGTCGCGGGCGAGCCACAGTTCCCGGGCGACCGCGAGGTTGCGCGGCTGGCGGAGGGCGTGGATGCCGGAGAGGCGCCGCCAGGGCTCCTGCCGCGACGGGGCCTCGCGACGCAGCACGGCGGCGAACTCCTGGCGGGCGATCTCGGTCTTGCCGGCGCCGTCGAGCAGCTCGGCGACCTTGTCGCGCAGGTCGGGCAGCAGCTCGACGTCGAGGGCGGCGTAGACGAGCCAGGACTGGGGGAGCGGACGCGTCGACCAGTCGGCCGCCGAGTGCTCCTTCTTCAGGTGGATGCCGAGCAGGTCCTCGACGACGGTGCCGAGTCCGACGCGCGGGAGCCCCGCGAGCCGGGCGCCGAGCTCGGTGTCGAAGATGACCTCGGGGTCGAGGCCGACCTCGCGCAGGCACGCGAGGTCCTGACTCGCGGCGTGCAGGATCCACTCCTCGCCCGCCATCACCGCGGCGAGCTCGGCGAAGTCGCCGTCGAGCGCCGGGGGATCGAAGAGGAACGCCCCGGACCCGCGGCGGTAGACCTGGATCAGGTAGGCGCGCTGCGAGTAGCGGAAGCCCGACGCGCGCTCCGCGTCGACGGCGAACGGCCCGTGTCCTGCCGCGAGCTTCTCGACCGCGGCCCGGTACTCCTCGCGGGTGTCGACGACCTCGACGTGCTCGTGGGGCTCGGGGGCGGCGGCCGCCGGCTGCTCCGCGTCAGTCACGCGCCGTCCGCCGGTTGGGCAGGAGGCCGACCGTGTCGGGAGCCTCAGGCAGTCCCGCGAGCCGGCAGAGCAGGTCACCCCACGCCTCGACGGAGGCGCCGATCGCGTCGGCATCCGGAGTCCACGACGCGCGCACCTCGAGCTGGGCGCCGTCGCCCTGGCCGGCGAGTTCGCCGTATCCGGTGGAGAGGACCTTCGTCGCCGTGCCCGACGCGGCCGAGTATCCGGCGTCGCGGGCGGCGAGGGAGTCGACGAGCCACGACCACGCGACGTCGGCGACGAACGGGTCGAGGCCGATGTCGGTCTCGAGCGGAGCCTGGGTGAAGCAGACGACGCGGAACGGGCCGCCCCACGCCTCCGGCTCCTCGGGGTCGTAGAGCAGCACGAAGCGGCCGGTGCCGAGCACGGAGTCGACTCCGTGGCTCACCGGGATGACGTCGGCGGCCATCGCGACGGCGTGCGGGGCGAGGCCGGTGGGGGCCGGGATCTCGGTCAGTCGCAGCTCGGGACGCACGGCGGCACGGCGCACCGCGGTCAGTGCCCGGCTGAAGACCGGGGGCACGGCCGGGTCGGTGCGAACGCTTACCACGTATCGAACACTAGGGTTTTCCCCAGGGGCCTGCCGAGAGCCACGCCGACTTCGGGCCCCGCGCGACCGGCGGCGAGCTGAGGAGAACGCGATGGGTCGAGGCACCAGGATCGCCGTCGGAGGCGTCATCGGAGCGCTCTCGCTCGTCGGCGCCGCGGCCGTCGCGACCGCCACGATCGGGGTCCTCGTCGCCCGCAAGGTCATCGTCCCGCCGTCACGCCGCGAAGAGGATGTCACCGTTCGCTCGGTCGACCTCGAGGCCGGGCTGATCGAGCTCGAGGCCACCGACGACTCCCGGCTGCCGGGGGAGTACTCCTTCTGGTTCTCGCACGAGACCGGGCATGCGCGTCTCGGCGAGATCGTGCGCTCCACCTCGCGCACCGTCACCCGCCGCATCCTCGGCGTCGACCTCGGCGACATCACGACCGCGCGTCGCGGGCGGCTCACCGGCTGGTTCTTCCTCACCCCCGCGGATCTCGGCGTCGCCTACCGCGAGGTCGACATCCCGACCCCGCTCGGGCCGGCCCCCGCGTGGCTCGTGCCGCGCGGCACCGCTGACCGCGGGCGGTGGGCCATCCACGTGCACGGGCGGGCGGTGCGCCGCCCGGAGACGCTGCGCGCCGTGCCGATCTTCCGCGCCGCCGGCTACAACTCCCTCGTCGTGTCGTACCGCAACGACGGCGAGGCGCCGCGCAGCGACGACCACCGCTACGCGCTCGGTGACCGCGAGTGGCAGGACGTGGATGCCGCGATCGCCTACGCGGTCGACCACGGCGCGACCGAGGTCGTGCTCGTCGGCTGGTCGATGGGCGGGGCGACGGTGCTCCAGGCGCTCACCCGCTCGGAGCACTCCGACGTCATCTCCGGCGTCGTGCTCGAGTCGCCCGTCGTCGACTGGATCGCCGCGCTCGACTTCCAGGTGCGCCTGCGCCGGCTCCCGGTGTTCGTGCGCAGCTTCGTCGTGCTGCTGTTCCAGAAACGCTGGGGCCGCTACTTCACCGGGCTCGCCGAGCCGCTCGACATCGACCGGCTCGACTTCGTGTCGCGCGCGAAGGAGCTCGACCGGCCGGTGCTCGTGCTGCACAGCGACGACGACGGGTTCGTGCCGTCGACGGCATCCCGCGCCCTCGCGATCGCGCGGCCCGACATCGTCACCTACGAGCAGTTCACGGTCGCCCGCCACACGAAGCTGTGGAACTACGACCGCGGCCGCTGGGAGGGGGCGATCCGCGACTGGCTCGCGAGGCTCCCGCGCACGAAGGCGTCAGCCGAGCAGGCGGCCGGGGCGGACCCGGATCAGGAGACGCGCCAGCGGGCGTAGAGCGCTCCGCCGTCGTCGGCGAGCAGTTGCGCGAGCTCGAGGTCGCGCGGCCCCGGGCGGGCTCCGCCGAACAGCACCGACGGGTGCCCGAGCAGGCGCGGCACGGTCGTCAGGCACAGCTCGTCGACGAGTCCCGCGGCGAGCAGCTGCCCGGCGAGGCGCGGACCGCCCTCGCACACGATGCGCTCGAGCCCCCGGTCGCGCAGCGCGTCGAGCATGGCCGGGAGGGGAACGGCGCGGTCGCCGTCGACGGCGAAGTACTCGAACGGCGCTCGGAAGGTGCGCCGCGCACGCTCCTCGACCGACGAGGGGCCGACGACGAGGATGCGCCCCTCCTCGATGTCGTCGCGCACGTCGGCGCCGGTGAAGTCACCGGTCGTCGTGAGCACGGTGAGGTGCGTCGAGCGCGGCACGAGGTTGCCCTCGGCGCGCAGGGTCGCCGCGCCGACCAGCACCGTGTCGCTCACCGAGCGGATGGCGCCGAGGATGAGCCGGTCGGCGCCGGTCGTCAGTCCCGCGCTCGTGCCGGCGGCATCCGACGTGCCGCCGTCGATGCTTGCGACCAGGTTCACCCGCAGTCCCGGGGCAGGGTAGAGCGCGGCGATGCGTTCCCGGGCGTCGGGCGCGTCGGTGTCGATGGGGTCGCCCGCGGGCGACAGGACTCGGAGCATCACGCGGCGGTCTTCTCCCGCACCTGGCGCTTCGTGCGGCCCAGCAGCGCCGACATCCCGCGGATGCGCAGCGGGCTCACGGCCTCGGTGAGCCCGAGCGTCAGCGGGTAGTCGTCCGGCACGTCGAGCACCTGCTGCACCGTGAGCCCGGCGAGGCCCTGCACGAGGATCGAGGCGAACCCGCGCGTCGTCGGCGCCTCCTTGGGCGCCGTCGCGTGCAGGTGCACGATGCCGTCGTGGACGTCCACGAAGATGAACACCGGCGACTGGCACTCCTCGACGCGCTCGAGGAGGTCGGGGTGGTCGGCGTACTCCGCCGGCAGCTCGGGCAGCTCCTGCGAGAACTCCAGGAGGAGCTGCAGTCGCTCGTGCTGTTCGAGCGCCAGGAAGTCGTCGCGGATGCCGGCGAGCGTCGCCGGAAGGTCGGGATCGCTCACCCGTTCAGCCTACTTCGCCTCAGCGGGCCGGGACCTCGCCCGGCTCGGCGCCCTTGACGATCGGGACGCGCACGGCGCTGCCCCACTCGGTCCACGATCCGTCGTAGTTGCGCACCTTGTCGAAGCCGAGCAGGTGGGTGAGCACGAACCAGGTGTGGCTCGACCGCTCGCCGATGCGGCAGTACGCGATGACCTCGTCGCCGTCCTTGAGTCCGGCGCCGTCGCGGTAGATCGCGTTGAGCTCGTCGACGCGCTTGAAGGTGCCGTCGTCGGCGACCGCCTTCGCCCACGGCACGCTCTGCGCGCTCGGGATGTGGCCGGCGCGCAGCGTGCCCTCCTCGGGGTAGGCGGGGGCGGTGGTGCGCTCGCCCGAGTACTCCTCGGGGGAGCGGACGTCGACGAGCGGCTTGCCGAGGTGGGCGAGCACGTCCTCCTTGAAGGCGCGCAGCGTCGCGTCGTCGCGCTCGACGACGGGGTAGTCGGTCGGCTCCGGGGTCGGGACCTCGGTCGTGTAGGGGCGGCCCTCGGCCTCCCACTTGGCGCGGCCGCCGTCGAGGAGGCGCACGTCCTCGTGGCCGAAGAGGGAGAACACCCAGAGGGCGTAGGCGGCCCACCAGTTGTTCTTGTCGCCGTAGATGACGACGGTGTCGTCGCGCTTGATGCCCTTGCTCGACAGCAGCTTCGCGAAGCCTTCCCCGTCGAGGTAGTCGCGCACGACCGGGTCGTTGAGGTCGGTGTGCCAGTCGATCTTGATGGCACCCTCGATGTGGCCGGTCTCGTAGAGGAGGACATCCTCGTCGGATTCGACGACGACGAGCCCGGGGGTGCCGAGGTGGTCGGCGAGCCACTGGGTGCTGACGAGGCGCTCGGGGTGGGCGTAGCCGGTGAAGTCGGGGGAGGCGTCGGTCTCGACGGTCATCGTTGCTCCTGCGAGTAGGGTGATGTGCGCTTGCTCTTTCAGGGTAGGCAGTCGCTCCGGCGCCCGCTGGCCAGCCGTAAGAGTTCGACACACGTCCCGACCTAAGAGGCCCCACACCACCCATGACCGCGTCGCTGACCGACCGCGCGCCCGCCATGACCGGCGGCGAGATCGCCGCATCCCTCGTGCCGCCGCGGCAGTTCGATCAGGCGACCCTCGAGAACTACCGGCCCGACCCCGACCACCCGTCGCAGGCCGAGGCCGTCGAGCGGGTGCGGGCGTTCGCGGCGTCGTGGAAGCCGGGCGGGGGACTGTTCCGCAAGAAGAAGGCGCCGGAGCAGAAGCCCGGTCTCTACCTCGACGGCGGCTTCGGCGTCGGCAAGACCCACCTGCTCGCGGCGCTCTGGAAGCTCGCGCCGGGCCGGAAGTACTTCGGAACGTTCATCGAGTACACGGCGCTCGTCGGCGCGCTCGGCTACCAGCAGACGGTGAAGCTGCTCACCGGCGCGACCTTCCTCGCGATCGACGAGTTCGAGCTCGACGACCCGGGTGACACGATGATGATGACCCGGCTTCTCGGCGAGCTCGCCGAGAAGGGCACGCGCATCGCGGCGACGTCGAACACGCCGCCGAACGCGCTCGGGGAGGGCCGGTTCGCGGCCCAGGACTTCCTGCGCGAGATCCACGCCCTCGCGGCGCGCTTCGACATCCTGCGCATCGACGGCCTCGACTACCGCCGCCGCGACGTCGAAGGCCACGCGGTCTCGCTCGCCGAGGGGGAGCTGGATGCCGCGGTCGCCGCGGTCTCCGGCACGGTGACAGTCGACGACTTCGACGCCGTGCTGCGCCACCTCGCGACCGTGCACCCGTCGCGCTACGTGAAGCTCGTCGACGGCCTCTCCGCCGTCGCGCTCCGCGGCGTGCGCGTGCTCACCGACCAGACGGATGCGCTGCGCTTCGTCGCCGTCGTCGACCGGCTCTACGACGCCCAGGTGCGCGTGCTCGCCACGGGCGTCCCGCTCGACGAGGTGTTCGGCGCCGACATGCTCGCCGGCGGCTACCGCAAGAAGTACCTGCGCGCCATCTCGCGCCTCATCGCGCTCACCTCCGCGTCGGCGGAGTAGCCGCCGCATCCCGTCCGACCCGGCGGATTCCGCCGTCGGGCGCACGATTCGTGCGTTCTCGGGGCGATCTCGCAGGGGATCGGGGGTGCCGCGAAACACGATGTTTACCGGAACGGGCCGTGTGTAACGTTCGCGAAACATTTACACAGCGCCACGGAAACGTCGCGCCGACAGACTGCTCGGCGTACCCGAGGTAGCAGGCCCCCTCTGGAGCAAGATCCGACGGTGCACCCTTTCACATGACTCAGAGAGGTAACACAACCGATGGATACCGGTGAACTGGCCTGGGCGGTAACCGCTGCGGCCCTGGTTCTCTTCATGACCCCGGGTCTCGCCTTCTTCTACGGCGGACTCGTCAAGGCCAAGAGCGTCATCAGCATGATGATGATGAGCTTCGGCTCGCTCGGCCTCATCAGCGTGCTGTGGGTCCTCTACGGCGCCAACATGTCCGCGATCGGTGACGAGCCGATCTTCCTCGCCGGCAACCCCTTCTCGAACTTCGCGTTCCTGAACGGGTACGACAACGAGACCCTGATCGGCGCGACCTTCGGCGCGACCTTCGCGATCATCACGACGGCCCTCATCTCGGGTGCCATCGCCGACCGCGCGAAGTTCAGCTCGTGGATGATCTTCGCCGGCATCTGGGCGACGGTCGTCTACTTCCCGGTCGCGGCCTGGGTCTGGGGCGGCGGCTGGATCATCAGCATCGGCGACACGATCCTCGAGGGCTTCCCGGCCGTCATCGACTACGCCGGTGGCACCGCGGTGCACATCAACGCGGGTGCTGCGGCCCTCGCGCTCGCGCTCGTCCTCGGCAAGCGCATCGGGTTCGCGAAGGGTGCGCACACGCCGCACAACCCGCCCTTCGTCCTCCTCGGTGCCGCGATCCTGTGGTTCGGCTGGTTCGGCTTCAACGTCGGAGCCGAGTACGCGAACGACATGGCGAACGTCGGCCTCATCGCCGTCAACACCCTCGGCGCCACGGCGGCCGCGGTCATCGGCTGGCTGATCGTCGAGAAGATCAAGGACGGCAAGCCCACCTCGGTCGGCGCCGGCTCCGGTGCCGTCGCGGGTCTCGTCGCGATCACCCCGTCGTGTGCCAACCTCGACCCGTTCTGGGCCCTCGTGCTCGGCCTCCTGGCCGGTGCCGTCTGCGCCCTCGCGGTGGAGCTGAAGTTCAAGCTCGGCTTCGACGACTCGCTCGACGTCGTGGGCATCCACCTCGTCGGCGGCCTCATCGGCACGCTGTACCTCGGCTTCTTCGCGGTCGAGACCGGCCTCGTCTTCGGTGGCGGCTTCGGCCAGCTCGCCGTCCAGGCGATCGCCGCCCTCGGCGTGATGGTCTACTCCTTCGTGCTCGCCTTCATCATCGGCTTCGCGATCGAGAAGACGATCGGCTTCCGCGTCAAGAACGAGGACGAGGTCGCCGGGATCGACACGATCATCCACGGTGAAGAGGGCTACGTCCTCGACGCCAAGTAAGACCGTCAGGTCCCGCGGATCCGTCCGCACGGGGCGCCGTCTCTTCGGAGGCGGCGCCCCGCTCCTGTCTCCCCGCATCCCTTCCCCCTAACGTGATCGGTATGACCCCGCTCTTCGTCGCGATCTCCTTCGCCGGCGGGGCCCTGGCCACTCTCTCGGTGCTGCAGCTCGTGCGCCCCGTGATCGGCGGGCGCTTCGTGCTCCCCGCCCTCGCCGCCGCGGTGCTCACCACGGCGCTCACGACGACGCTCGGCGTCGCGGGAGGTGTCGCGCGACTGGACTTCCTGCTCGGGCTGTGCGCGTTCACGCCGCCCGTCCTGGTGCTGCTCGAGGCCGCCGCGATCGGCCTCGGCGCGAGCACCCGGGCGCGCTGGCTGCTCATGCTCGCGTGGGGGCTCATCGTCTTCCCCGCGGCGACGCTGCTGCCGCTCGTGCTCACGGCGCCCTGCCGGTTCACGGGATGCGGCATCGCCGACTTCGGGGGAGCGCTCGCCCTGTTCGTCTCGGCGAGCGCGTTCGTGCTGCCCGCGTGGGCGCGTCCCGGTGACGCGCTCACGGTGGAGGTGCGCGGCGGCCAGGCCGTCGCCGGGCTCGTCGGATTCTGGCTCGCGTTCGTCGTCTGGCTCGTGAGCCTCGAGGCCGCGTTCGACCACTACCTGCTGCGCATCCTGCTCGCCGCCGTGGTGGGACCGGTCGCCGCCGCGCTCGGCTGGTGGCTCGTCGACCTGCTGCGCGCCGTCGGTCGCGCACCCGTGCGATCCCTCGCCTTCGGCTTCCTCGCCGGCGCGGCCGCGACCGTCTCGGGCGCGGTCACGGTGTCGTTCCCGTGGACGGCGGTCGTGGCGGCCCTCGCCGGGATGCTCGGCGCGCTGCTGCACTCGCTACCGCGCCTCGCCGCGCTCGGACTCGCCCCGCGCTGGGGGATGACTCTCCTCGGCGCGACGGCGATGGGCTTCCTCGCGCCACCGGTCTGGGGTGACGCGATGGGCGTGCTGTTCAGCGCGCAGGTCGGCGTGCTGCTGACGCCCCTCGCCGCGTTCTTCGCCGTCACCCTCGGGTCGGCGCTCGTCTCCCTGCCGATCTGGCTCGTCATCCGTCGCCGCCCGCGCGCCGCCGCGTGACGCCCGCGCCGATCGCCCGCACCGCTCGTCACGGCCGACGGTCCCGCACTCGGGCATAGTCGTCGGGTGGCGAATCAACGGCAGCGACAGGCCCGTCTCGCGAGTCTGCTCGCTGACCTCGGGCGTCGCGCGGCGACGGTGCGCCCTCCGGCGCCGCGCCTCGACACGATGCCCGCGGAGGCCGTCGAGCGCGTCCGGGAGCTCTACCGCCGCCTCGGCGGGGACGCCGAGGACTTCGTCGTCTTCCGGCCGGGCGTCTGGGACATCGTGCTCGCCGACGGCGTCGTCGTCGAACTCGACGAGGAGCAGCACTTCAACCGCTACCGCCGGGTCACCCTCGAGCCCGCGTGGGCGGACCGGCTGCCGTGGGCATCCGCCTATCGCGACTACTGCGGGGAGCACGAGGCGGCGGCGCTGCGGAAGGCGAAGCGCGGCGGCTACTGGGCGAGCCCGTCGACGGAGCGGATGTTCGGCCCCGCCGCCGAACCCGGATCCTTCGAGGGCAACGGCTCCCCGCGCTGGAAGCAGCGCGCCCTGTACGACGCGATGCGCGACGCCCTCGCCGCCGCGGGAGAGGTGCGCCTCGCCCGCGTCGCCGTCTGGGACGCGGTGGGGGAGACCACGCTCGCCCGGGTGCTCGACGGGCGCGCCGACGCCGATCACGAGGCGCTGGCGGAACTCCTCGCGGCGCGCACGACGTGACGCCGCAGAAATGGCTCGGGCGGGATGTCGATTGCGGCTGTCGCCGTTCGTCGTAGCTGCATAGCGTGACTTACCGAGAGAGGACTCCCATGCGCTACTTCATGTTCGTGGTCGCCGACCCGGCGGCCGAGCCCTTCGACCCCGAGCACCCGTCCATCGGCGCGTGGGTCGACGAGATGACCGAGCGCGGCGTCTCCATCGAGGGCGAACGGCTGCGGCCGGCCGAGGATGCGACGACGGTGCGCATCCGCGGCGGCAAACTGCTCGTCACCGACGGCCCCTACATCGAGGCGAAGGAGTGGATCGCCGGCTTCGACATCCTCGAGTGCCGCGACCTGGATGAGGCGATCGAGGTCGCGTCGAAGCATCCGATGGCGCGATTCGGCACGCTCGAACTGCGGCCGTTCTGGCCGCTCAGCTTCGACGAGAACGGCCAGCCGATCGAGGAGGATCCGGCCTGACCGGGGTCCGCGATGCGCTCGAGCGCGCCCACCGGGAGGAGTGGGCGCGCATCGTCGCCACGCTCATCCGCGTCACCGGCGACTGGAGCCTCGCCGAGGATGCCGCCCAGGCCGCGTTCGAGAAGGCCGCCGCGACGTGGGACGACGACGGCATCCCGGATCGCCCGGGAGCGTGGCTCACGACGGTCGCGCGCAACGCCGCGCTCGACGTGCTGCGCCGCCGAGCCACCGAGGACCGGAAGCTGCGCGAGATGATGGCCGACTCCGACGGCGTCGCACCCGCCGATCCGGCGGACCTCGCCGCGCGCGACTGGGACGAGGAGGCCGACGACCGGGTGCGGCTGCTGTTCACGTGCGCGCATCCCGCCCTGCCCCGTGAGGCGCGCGTCGCGCTCACCCTGAACGCCGTCGGCGGGCTCACGACGCCGGAGATCGCCCGCGCCTTCTTCGTCTCCGAGGCGACGATGGCGCAGCGTCTCGTGCGGGCGAAGCGGCGGATCCGGGGGGCCGGCATCCCGTTCCGTGTGCCGGACGAGGACGAGCTGCCCGCCCGGGTCGAAGCGGTGCTCGACGTGCTCTACCTCGTGTTCTCGGAGGGCTACGCGGCATCGAGCGGCGAGGAGTGGATGCGCGTGGATCTCGCCGCCGAGGCGATCCGCGTGCTGCGCCTCGTGCTCGACCTGCTCCCGGCCGCGCCGCTCGACGAGGGCCGCGCGCTGCTCGCGCTCATGCTGCTCGACCACTCCCGGAGGGATGCGCGCGTCGACGCCGCCGGCGACCTCGTGCCTCTCGAGGAGCAGGACCGCTTGCGATGGGATGCCGCCCTCATCGCCGAAGCACGCGCCCTGCTCGATGCGCCCCGCGACGTGCGCGGCGGGTACCGGGTGCAGGCGGAGCTCGCGGCCGTCCACGCGTCCGCCGTGGATGCCGCCGCGAGCGACTGGCACCGCATCGTCGCGCTCTACGACGAACTGGCCGGTTTCACCGACTCGCCCATGGTGCGGCTGGGGCGCGCGGTCGCCGTCGCGTTCGCCGCGGGACTCGGCGAGGGCCTGCGGGAGCTCGACGCGATCGCGGCATCCGGAGACCTCGCCGGATCCCACCTGCTGCCCGCGGCGCGGGCCGACCTGCTCCGTCGGGCGGGGGAAAGCGCCGCGTCCCTCGACGCGTACCGGGACGCCCTCGGCCTCGCCCCCACCGGGGCCGAGCGTCGCTACCTGTCGCGTCGCATCCAGGAGCTCGGCGGGGGCTGACCTCCGCCTGTCGATTCCGGCAGCCGCCGATCGTCGCCTTCTCGAGACCGAGGAGGAGAACATGCCGCGAGCAGGCGGATTGACCGCGATTCTGGTCGCGATCGCGCGACTTCATCCGGTCGCGAGCGAGGCGCTCGACGACTGGAACGACGACGACGTGGTGTCGTCAGAAGAGTGAAGAGGTGGTGGGCGATACCAGACTCGAACTGATGACCTCTTCCGTGTGAAGGAAGCGCGCTACCAACTGCGCCAATCGCCCGCGGCCTCAATCTTGCCATACGGGCGGGGCTCGCCCGAACGCGTCACACTCGGGGTGTCGGTTTTGCAGGAGCCGGGGGGCATCGGCTAAAGTCGTTCAAGTCCGGTTCGCCGGGCACGCGGATGTAGCGCAGTTGGTAGCGCATCACCTTGCCAAGGTGAGGGTCGCGAGTTCGAGTCTCGTCATCCGCTCGAGGAACTAGTCTCACGGTCCACCGCAAGGTGGGCACACACCTGGTGGCGTGGCCGAGAGGCGAGGCAGCGGCCTGCAAAGCCGTCCACACGGGTTCGAATCCCGTCGCCACCTCGGTTCACACCCCAAAGCGCCGGCAGCCAGCCGGAAAGAGCGGGCGATTGGCGCAGCGGTAGCGCGCTTCCCTGACACGGAAGAGGTCACTGGTTCGATCCCAGTATCGCCCACCACAACTCCCCTGGTCAGACGGGGGTTTCTGCATTTCCGGGTCATGCTAGACGCGCGATGTGCAATCTACGTGCAATCCGAGCGCCAGAATCGGGGCCGCGGAGGCCGTTCAGTCCCATAGCCTGACCGAGGCTTGCCCTAGGGTTTCTGGCATCGAAGAAGGGTGAGCGGTCATGAGCGCAACAAGGGTCCCCGTGAACGCGGGCACCCTTGCCTGGGCCCGAGAGACTCTCGGTCTCGATGAGAATGAGGTCGCCCGCGCCGCTGGAGTGAAGGTCGACCAGTACGAGCGCTTTGAGGCTGGCCTCATCGGTCCCACGCTCTCGCAGTTGCGAAAGATCGCCCACAAACTCGATCGCCCGGTCGCGTTCTTCCTTGCGCCTCCTCCCGAGCAGCCGGACGTGCCTCAGACGGCGGACTTCCGCAGCGGAGCAGCCGGTCCTATCCCCTCGCTCCTATTGCGAGAGATGAAGCGTGCAAACGCTCAGCGGCGCGCGTTCCTCGAACTTGTCGGTGCGCCCGCCGAGCATGTACGGCCCGGCCCTATCACGTGGGACAACGCACGGAGTCGCGCGGGCGAGTTCCGAGAGGCCCTGGGATTCACTCCTGCATTCCGTCCCGCCGAGAGCCAGGCGGGGGCCGTCTTCAACTTCTGGCGGGCGCAGTTGGAGGCCCGCGGGTATTTGGTCTTCCAGACGACCGGTGTCCCTTACGGGGCGTTCCGCGGCCTCTCGATCCAGCACAACGTGCTGCCGATCATTCTCGTGAACGGTGCCGATGCTGCGAACGGGAAGACGTTCACGCTCTTTCACGAGGTCGCCCATCTGGCCAACCGCACGAGCGGCGTCTGCCTGCTCCAGGACGATGTGAATGTTGAAGCGCTTTGCAACGCGTTCGCGGCTGAGTTTCTGATGCCTGCCGAGGAGGTCGAGCGCATCATCTCGACGACTCGCCCCGGACGGACGATCGAGGCAATCTCGGGGCACTTCCGAGTGAGCACGCTTGCCGCCGCCATCCGGCTGCGACGTCTCAATCTGATTGACGATGCGGCCCTCGCTGTGTTCCGCGAGCAGTCGGATGAAGAATGGGCCCGAAACCGCCGCCTGTTGGAGCAGAAGGAGGGCTTCGCTCCTCCCGCGAAGACCCGCGCCCGTGACCTCGGCCCCACCTACCTCTCCGCGGTCTTCGAGGCCCTCGACTCTGATCGCCTCAACTACCTCGATGCCACCTACCTCCTGAACGCTCGCATCCCCACGATCGAGAAGATGCTCCAGGAGTTCAGGGGCGGGCGAAGGCGGCGCAGATGACCGACTACACGCTCGATACGAGCATCCTCATCGACCTGGAGCACCGTTACCCGCGCGACGTCTTCCCGAGCGCATGGGAGGCGCTGGAGAACCTCATCGACGAGCAGCGCGCGTGCGTCTGTAGTGAAGTTGTCGAGGAGACAAAACGAGGTACCGACGAACTCCATCGCTGGGCGAGCGCATACCCCGGCTTCGCGTGTCCGCTCACCGACGAGGATGTCGCTGAGGCGACAAGCATCTCGGGAGCATTCCCCGATTGGGTACGGAACGAGAAGAACGCCGCGGACCCGTTCCTGATTGCCCACGCTCGTGTCACGGGTCGGGTTGTCGTGACGGACGAACGAGCGGCAGGTCCGGGAGCGCTCAACCATAACCTGAAGGTGCCGAATGTCGCGGGCACCGTCGGAGTCGAGACGATGACCTTCGTCGAGTTTGCTCGCGCCGAGGGCTGGCGGTTCTAGACGCGGTTTCCTAGTCTCCGGAATCTTCCGCGGGACGGTGATTCTTGTCGCGGTCGCCCTCGGAAAGTTGAGCCGAGCCCGTGCGCCTTGGACTCGTCAGCGCACGGGCTCGGCGGTCATGAGGGCCGGGACCTCGCGGACGAACGGGCGCACAGAAGCGCCCCACGAGGTCCCGGCCCGGTCAGCGTGGCCATCCCGGAGGCACGCCGACCGCACCCGCCACGCGCAGACAGGGCGCGGGCGGGAGGAGGAGCCGAGGCCGCGCGCGGGATCGCGACGAAAGCGCGAACGGTCTCGGCAGTCGAGGAGGACTCGGCGCGGCTGGACATCGCCCGAACAGCGCGCGCCGGGTCCGTGCACGGCGGAGAGAAGAGCCGCCGTGCGAGTCGGCTCGGGTCGGGGGGACCGGAGCCGGGTCTGAGAGGTCGAGGTCATGCGTAGACCCCGGAGAAGTAGCGCTCCCGTGCCTGCTGCTCGGTCGCCTCGTCGAGCACGACCTCGCCCTCGGCGACGAGCGCGTGCAGGTCCCGGCTCGGCGTCATGACGTAGACGAGCGTCCGCGCCGAGCGCCGTCGCCAGACGACGCGGGAGCCATGCGGGACGCCGAAGAGCCGCCCGTCGATGTCGATCGTCTGCGAGCCCGTGATCGTCGGCGCGATGAGCGCGGAGGAGGTCACGATCGGGACCGCCCGCCGAAGTAGCGCTCGCGGGCCTGCTGCTCGATCTGCGGTCTGGCATCGTCAGCCCTCCCACAGGGTGCGCTGCGTCGAGCGCTTGTCGTACTTGCGCTCGGCCACCTTCAGGATGGCGGCGCGGACGGTCGGGTCCTCCTCGGCCCAGGCACGGGCTCGTGCGGCGTCGCGGGCCTCGTCCTCCTCGGGTGAGCCGGGCTCGGGTTCGAGTTCCTCGACGCCGCGCACGATCGCGATGCGACCCCAGCGCCGGAACTGCGTCTCCAGGTCGTCGAACAGGTCGTAGACCGAGTTCCCGAATCGGTCGGTCCCGAGGTCGAGCATCTCCTGGTCGATGGTGATGATCTGGCCTCGGCTGTAGCAGACACCCCCGAGGGTCAGGCCGGGCGCGCGCTCGCCGGGTTCGAGGCGTGCTCCCGCTACCGTTCGGGGTATGGACGCATGGAGCGTGCTCGGGCGTATCGCCGACATCGTGACGATCCTCGCTGCCCTCGTCGCGTTCTTCGGTCTGCTCACCACCTGGCTCACGCGTCCCCACGTCGAGGTCACGGCCAACTCCTGGGACGAGAACTCTGCAAACGTCTACCTCGTGCACGCGAAGGGATCGAGCCCGGCGCGGAACCTCTACTTCGGCTGGGGCGCGCTCGACGAGAACGGGATCGCCCGTTCCGGCGACGGCGGCTATCCGTGGGTGCCGACCCTTATCTCGGGTGACTCCCGCTTCATCAGCGTGTTCGACCCGGATCAGGTTCACCACCAGGGAGAGCCGAGCGACCACGAGATGCGGCTCCCGATCAACAAGCCGTTCGGCATCATCATGGACCTGAGTTGGCAGCGGCCCATGCTGCCGTGGCTCCGGACTCGTAGAGTCGTTCTCTGGACGCAGGCTGACCGAGCGGCTGGGAAGCCGCCGACCGTGCTGAAGGGCCGCGCGGCTGAGCGCGCCTACCGAGTCGCGATGACACCTCCGGAGTGATCGCGACTCGCCGCATGGCATGTCGAACAAAGATTCGATAGGTGGGATTCTTGAATCGGGCGGATGGCCCGCCCGGTTAGGAGAAGACGCCGTGGCGAAGGTCACCGTCAAGATGAATCCCGGATGGGAGAGGGCCCTGGAGGCCCAGGTCAAGAAGAGCCCGCAGTGGGCGCGCATCCAGCAGGACGCCAACGAGAAGGCCCGCGCGGTCGTCCGTGAGGTCAACGAGCGCATGGCGGGCCAGCCCGTCGACGCCGTGCTCGCCGAACTCGTGGCGAAGGTCAAGGCTGCCGGGTTCGAGCCGAACCGCGAGTCACTGCGCGAGTACGCGGTCTCCATCTCGGAAGGCACCCTGAAGTGATCGGCGACGAGTCGATCGACGTCCCGATCCCCGCGGGGGCGAGCAAGGCCGAGGAGGAGCGGCTGATTCAGGCGGCGATCGACAAGAAGATCGACGACGACATCGACGACGTGCTCGGCGGGCTCGGGGGAGCGTTCAAGTAGGCCGGTTCGAGGGTCCCTGACAACCCGAATGCCAGGGGCCCTCACTGGCGCGGCGCGACCGCGAGAGCCCGGCCCAGGTCGATCGCCCTCGTGCCGACGGCGCGGGAGCGGGGGACCGCGGTGCTGCTGGACGTGCTCGCGGTCGTGCTCATCGTGATCGCGTGGGGGGCATCCGTCAACCGCCCCGTCGTCGTGGCGTGGATGCAGGCGCTCGCCTCGGTGTTCGGCGGGAGCGCCGGCTGACGCCCCCGCCGAACCGCGGTGCTACTTCTTCTTGACCGCGTTGACGATCAGTCCGACGACCGTCGAGACGATCGCGCCGGCGACACCGCCGCCGACCAGGTTGCCGGCGATGCCGGCGACGTCGAGGCCGCTCGAGAGCAGCGTCTGCACGAGCGCGCTGCCGCCGAGGCCGCCGAGGGCGCCGAGCACACCGTTGATGATCGGGCCCAGCTTGTTCTGCTTGACGGCGGCACCCGAGCCGACTCCGCCGAGCGCGCCCCCGATGAGGCCGATGATCCACTCCATCTGCCGAACTCCTTCGTTCAGTCTCCGGGCGGCGAATCCACCCGGTGGACGGGAGGCTAGCAGGACGCGAAGGAGGCGCCCGGCAGCGCGACTATCGTTGGTCGGGTGAGTTCTCAGACCGGTTTCGACCTCTTCCCTGACCGCTCCGTGATCGCCCTGCGCGTGAACGGCGAGCTCAAGGACAAGGCGACCACGGTCACCGAGACCGACACCGTCGAGCCGGTGACGATCGACTCGCCCGACGGGCTCGACATCCTGCGCCACTCGACCGCCCACGTCATGGCCCAGGCGGTACAGAAGATCAACCCCGACGCCAAGCTCGGCATCGGGCCGCCCGTCACCGACGGCTTCTACTACGACTTCGATGTGGCCACCCCGTTCACGCCCGACGACCTGCCGGCCATCGAGAAGGAGATGGACCGCATCATCCGCTCCGGGCAGCGGTTCGTGCGCCGCGTCGTGTCCGAAGACGAGGCGCGCCTCGAGCTCGAGAAGGAGCCGTACAAGCTCGAGCTGCTGCGCATCAAGGGCGGCGCGGATGCCGGCGACTCGGGGGAGTCGGTCGAGGTCGGCGGCGCGGAGCTGACGATCTACGACAACGTCGACCGCGACGGCAACGTCGTCTGGAAGGACCTCTGCCGCGGCCCGCACGTGCCCAACACGGGCGCGCTCGGGGCGCACAAGCTCATGCGCATCGCCGCCGCGTACTGGCGCGGCTCGGAGAAGAACCCCCAGCTGCAGCGCCTCTACGGCACCGCGTGGCCCGACAAGGCCGCGCTCAAGGACTACCTCGGGCGTCTCGAGGAGGCCGCGAAGCGCGACCACCGCAAGCTCGGCAAGGAGCTCGACCTGTTCTCCTTCCCGGAGGAGATCGGGTCCGGCCTCTCCGTGTGGCACCCGCGCGGCGGCATCGTGCGCCAGGAGATGGAGCAGCACGCGCGTCGCCGCCACATCGAGGCCGGCTACACCTACGTGTACACGCCGCACATCACCAAGAAGGACCTGTTCGTCACCTCGAACCACCTCGTGACGTACAAGGAGGGGATGTTCCCGCCCATCCGCATGGATGAGGAGGTGGATGCCGACGGCAACGTCACCAAGCAGGGCGTCGACTACTACCTGAAGCCGATGAACTGCCCGATGCACATCCTCATCTACAAGGAGCGGGCGCGGAGCTACCGCGACCTGCCGATGCGTCTCGCCGAGAACGGCACCGTCTACCGCAACGAGCTCTCGGGCGCCCTGCACGGCCTCACCCGCGTGCGCGGCTTCACCCAGGACGACTCGCACCTCTTCGTCACCCCCGAGCAGCTCGAGGAGGAGGCGACCAAGGTCCTCGAGTTCGTGCTCTCGATGCTGCGCGACTTCGGCCTCGACGACTTCGAGCTCGAGCTCAGCATGCGCGACGACGAGAAGGACAAGTGGATCGGCTCGGAGGAGTTCTGGGAGTACTCCACGAACGCCCTCCGCAACGTCGCGCGCGCCTCGGGGCTCAAGCTCACGGAGGTGCCCGGCGAGGCCGCGTTCTACGGCCCCAAGATCGATCTCAAGACGCGCGACGCGATCGGCCGCGTCTGGCAGCTCTCGACCGTGCAGGTCGACGTCAACCTGCCGGAGCGCTTCGACCTCGAGTTCACCGACCGTGACGGCGAGAAGAAGCGGCCGATCATGATCCACCGCGCGCTGTTCGGCTCGATCGAGCGCTTCTTCGCCATCCTGCTCGAGCACTACGCGGGCGCGTTCCCGGTGTGGCTCTCGCCCGTGCAAGTTGTCGGCATCCCGGTCGCCGAGGAGTACGCCGACTACCTCGGCGGGATCGTCGACCGGCTGCGGGCCGACGGGGTGCGCGCCGAACTCGACACGAGCGACGAGCGCATGCAGAAGAAGATCCGCTCGCACACCCTCATGAAGGTGCCGTTCCAGCTGATCGCGGGGGAGAAGGACCGGGATGCCGGCACCGTCTCGTTCCGCTTCCGCGACGGCACCCAGGACAACGGCGTGCCGGTCGACGAGGCCGTGCGCCGTATCCGTGAGGCGATCGACTCGCACGCGCAGGTCTGACGTGAGCGACGTCCCGCCCGACTACGACGGCTCGGAGTATCCGGACGCCGAGGTGGTGCACGGCGACGAGGGCCCGTTCCAGCGGCTCTGGACGCCGCACCGCATCGCCTACATCGAGAAGGGCGGGGCGGCTCCCGGCGACGAGTGCGTCTTCTGCTCGGCGCCGGAGAAGAGCGACGAGGACGCCCTCATCGTGCACCGCGGGGAGTCGGCCTACGTCATCCTCAACCTCTTCCCGTACAACGCCGGGCACCTGCTCGTCGTGCCCTACCGGCACGTCGCGCTCTACGACGCGGCGACGGACGAGGAGACCGCCGAGATGGCGCGGCTCACCCAGACGGCGATGCGCGCGCTCACCCAGACGTCACGCTGCGACGGCTTCAACATCGGCATGAACCAGGGTGCGATCGCGGGCGCCGGCATCTCGGCGCATCTGCACCAGCACGTCGTGCCGCGCTGGGCGTCGGACGCCAACTTCTTCCCGATCATCGCCCGCACGAAGGCGATGCCGCGGCTGCTCGGCGAGATCCGCGCCGAGCTCGCGGAGGTGTGGCCGTCGCTGCCGTAGGCGGCGTCAGCCGATCTTGCGCACCTCGAACTGCATCCGCGGGTTCGCGTAGCCCTCTTGCGACTCGACGAGCTGCAGTTCGCGCTCCCCGGAGTCGAGGGTGTTCTGCAGCAGATCGAAGACGCTCGACGCGGTCCGGGCGAGCGCGAGTCCCGCGTCCCCGGTCGCCCGGTAGTGCGCGGTGAAGAGGGCCGCCGTGACGTCGCCGGATCCGTTGGCCTTCATCGGCAGCAGCGGGGTCTGCACGATCCACGCGCCCGCGTCGTCCACGACCATCATCTCGATCGTGTCGGGCTCGCGGTCGGGGCGCTCGACGCTCGTCACGAGCACCGTCGACGGGCCCATCGCGCGCGCCGCCTCCACCGACTTCAGGGTCGAGTCGATGGTGCCCGGCTCGGTGCCGGTGAGGAACCCGAGTTCGAACTGGTTCGGGGTGATGATGTCGGCGACCGGCACGACGCGCTCGCGCAGCAGGATCGGGATCTCGGGGGCGACGAAGCACCCCGACTTCGCGTTGCCCATCACCGGGTCGCACGCGTAGACGGCGCCCGGGTTCGCCGCCTTCACCCGCGCGACGGCGTCGATGATGACGTCGGCGATGCCCGCGCCGCCCTGGTAGCCGGAGAGCACGACGTCGATCTGCGGGAAGACGCCCCGGTCCTCGACGCCCTGGATGACCGCCGCGACGTCGACGGGGGCGATGAGCGGCCCGCGCCACGCGCCGTACCCGGTGTGGTTCGAGAAGTTGACGGTGTACACCGGCAGCACCTCGACGCCGATGCGCTGGAGCGGGAAGACCGCCGCCGAGTTCCCGACGTGACCGTAGGCGACCGCGGACTGGATGGAGAGCACCTTCACCCGCCCGATTGTTCCAGGTCTCACGGGCTGCTCGAACCGAGGCCAGAATCCGGGTTTTGGCCTGCGCCCGGCCCGGTCCGCCCGGCGGTCGCGGTTCTACACTGTGGCGCTATGACGACCACCGAGACCCCCACCACCGCCTCCCCGGAGCTGGGCACCCGCGGCGTGAAGCGCGGACTCGCCGAGATGCTCAAGGGCGGCGTCATCATGGACGTCGTCACCGCCGAGCAGGCGAAGATCGCCGAGGATGCCGGCGCCGTCGCCGTCATGGCGCTCGAGCGCGTGCCCGCCGACATCCGCGCGCAGGGCGGTGTCGCCCGGATGAGCGACCCCGACCTCATCGACCAGATCATCGCGTCGGTGTCGATCCCCGTCATGGCGAAGGCGCGCATCGGCCACTTCGTCGAGGCCCAGGTGCTCCAGGCGCTCGGCGTCGACTACATCGACGAGTCCGAGGTGCTCTCGCCCGCCGACTACGTCAACCACATCGACAAGCACGCCTTCACCACGCCCTTCGTGTGCGGCGCGACCAACCTCGGCGAGGCGCTGCGCCGCATCACCGAGGGCGCCGCGATGATCCGCTCGAAGGGCGAGGCCGGCACGGGCGACGTCTCCGAGGCGACCAAGCACATCCGCACCATCACCGCGAGATCAACGCCCTGACGTCGAAGACCAAGGACGAGCTGTACGTCGCCGCGAAGGAACTGCAGGCGCCCTACGAGCTCGTCGCCGAGGTCGCCGCCACGGGCAAGCTGCCCGTCGTGCTGTTCACCGCCGGCGGCGTCGCGACCCCGGCCGACGCGGCGCTCATGATGCAGCTCGGCGCCGACGGCGTGTTCGTCGGCTCGGGCATCTTCAAGTCGGGCAACCCCGCCGCCCGCGCCGCCGCGATCGTCAAGGCGACCACGTTCTACGACGACCCCGCCGTCATCGCGGAGGCGTCGCGCGGACTCGGCGAGGCGATGGTCGGCATCAACGTCGCCGACCTCCCCGCGCCGCACCGCCTCGCCGAGCGTGGCTGGTAACGCCGGACCGAAGGTCGGCGTCCTCGCCCTCCAGGGCGACGTCCGCGAGCACCTGAGCGTGCTCCGCGACCTGGGAGCGGACGCCGTGCCCGTGCGCCGCGCGTCGGAACTCGACGAGGTCGCCGGCCTCGTCATCCCGGGCGGCGAGTCGACCGTCATGGACAAGCTCGCGCGCACGTTCGGGCTGCGCGACCCGCTGCGCGCCCGCATCGCCGGCGGGATGCCCGTCTACGGCACGTGCGCCGGGCTCATCATGCTCGCCGACACCGTGCGCGACGCGATTCCCGGGCAGGAGACGCTCGGCGGGCTCGACGTCGTCGTGCGCCGCAACGCCTTCGGCACCCAGAACGAGTCGTTCGAGACCGACCTCGAGATCCCGGAGCTGGGGGATCCGCCGGTGCACGCGGTGTTCATCCGCGCGCCCGTCATCGAGGAGGTCGGGCCGAAGGCGCGCGCCCTCGCGACCCTCGCCGACGGCCGCGTCGTCGCCGTCGAGCAGGGGCCGCTGCTCGGCACCGCGTTCCACCCGGAGGTCACCGACGACCACCGCTTCCACCGGCGCTTCCTCGACCACGTCTCGTCCTGACGGCCGCCCGCGGCGAGAATCGGGGGATGAAGATCTACTCCGACTTCGTCGGTCGCCGCACCCGCCAGATCATCGCCGACGTCGCGGCCCTCGCGGGCATCGCGCTCTGGGTGTGGTTCGGGGCCACGGTCTTCGCGGTCGTCAACCAGCTCGCCGTCTTCGGACAGCAGATGGAGGCGGCGGGCGCCGGCTTCGAGGGCGCGATGAGTGAGGTCGGGGAGACGCTCGGCGGCATCCCGCTCATCGGGCCCGGCATCCGCGTGCCGTTCGACGGCGCGTCCGGCGCGGGCGGGATGCTCGAGGCGGCCGGGCAGGCGCAGCAGGAGGGGGTCTTCGCGCTCGCGCTCACCCTGGGGATCGGGTCGGCGGCCCTGCCCGTCGTCACGATCCTGCTCGTCTGGCTCGTGCCCCGCATCCTGTTCGTGCGCCGGGCGACCCGCGCGAAGCAGGTCGTCGCGGCCCCCGCCGGGATGGACCTCCTCGCCCTCCGCGCGCTCACCGGTCAGCGGCTCTCCGCGATCACCAGGATCGACGCGGATGCCCTCGGCGCCTGGCGGCGCGGCGACGAAGACGTCGTGCGGCGGCTCGCCCAACTCGAACTGAAGTCGTCGGGCGTGCGCCTGCGCGAGGAGGCGTGACGCCGGCTCAGAGCGAGTCGGTGCGCAGAGTGACCTCGACCGGCGCGGCGCTCGCCACGGCCCGGTAGGCGGCGGAGGAGCGGATGCTCTTCTCGAAGTCGCCGACCTCGGTGGGGGAGAAGCACCACGCGTGCCCGCGGCCGAGCGCGCGCCGCGACGGCGTCCAGCGGTAGGCGAGGCACAGCGTCACCTGCACGATCGGCTGGTCGTCGCCCGTGCGGATCAGCTGGCGCGTGAAGCCCGCGGTGAACCGGGCGGCGTCGGCATCCGGACCCCACTGCCAGAGCAGGCCGTCGCCGTCGTCCTGCAGCCGCGTGTGCTGGGCCCGGGCCGCCGTGTAGAAGCCCGTCGTCGCGGCGAGGGCGCCCCCGATGCGGAGGTCGCCGAGCACGACCCCGCGCTCGGCGAGGTAGCGGCGGAAGGCGTTCTCGGCGAACGAGATCCGGAACCAGCGCGCAACCACCCGGAGAGCCTAGGCGGGCGCGGTCGCGGGACGCCAGCTGAGAGGCAGCTAAGATCGGTGCGGTTCTTTCGACGCAGTGAGGAGCACCGTGAGCGGGCATTCCAAGTGGGCCACGACGAAGCACAAGAAGGCCGTCATCGACGCGCGCCGGGCCAAGTCGTTCGCGAAGCTCATCAAGAACATCGAGGTCGCCGCCAAGATCGGCGGACCCGACCTGAACGGCAACCCGACCCTCTTCGACGCCGTGCAGAAGGCGAAGAAGACCTCGGTCCCCAACGACAACATCGACCGCGCGATCAAGCGCGGCGCCGGCATCGGCGGCGAGGCGGTCAACTACGAGTCGATCATGTACGAGGCCTACGGCCCGAACGGCGTCGCGTTCCTCGTCGAGTGTCTGACCGACAACAAGAACCGCGCCGCGGCCGAGGTGCGCACCGCGCTCAGCCGCAACGGCGGCACCCTCGCCGACCCGGGCAGCGTCGCGTACAACTTCAGCCGCAAGGGCGTCATCTCGATCACCAAGACCGACGCGGTCACCGAGGACTCGATCCTCGAGGCGGTGCTGGATGCCGGCGCCGAAGAGGTCATCGACCAGGGCGGCGGGTTCGAGGTCATCACCGAGCCCTCGTCGCTCGTCGCGGCGCGCACCGCGCTCCAGGAGGCGGGCATCGACTACGACTCCGCCGAGGCCGAGTTCGTGCCCTCGGTGAGCGTGCAGGCCGACGTCGAGACGGCGCGCAAGGTGTTCCGCCTCATCGACGCCCTCGAGGACAGCGACGACGTGCAGAACGTCTTCACCAACGTCGACGTGCCCGCTGACGTGCAGGCGCAGCTCGACGACGAGGACTGACACGCCGGGACGGATTCGTACATCCGTTCGAATGGCGCGCTAGCCTGGCCGGGTGCGGATCCTCGGAATCGACCCCGGGCTGACCCGGTGCGGCGTCGGCGTCGTCGACGTCGGCGCGGGCCGCCGCGTGCGTTTCGTGCACGCCGGTGTGATCCGCACGCCCGCGACCGACCCGCTCGAGGCCCGGTTGCTCGCCGTGTCGCGCGGGGTCGCCGACCTGCTCGCCGAGTTCGAGCCCGGCGCGGTCGCGGTGGAGCGCGTGTTCGCCCAGCACAATCTGCGCACCGTCATGGGCACGGCGCAGGCGAGCGGCATCGCCCTCGCGGCCGCTGCGGCCCACGGGCTGCCGGTGGGGCTCCACACGCCGAGCGAGGTGAAAGCGGCGATCACCGGGTACGGGTCCGCCGAGAAGCTGCAGGTCGGCACGATGGTGAAGCGCATCCTCGGGCTCGACGACATCCCGAAGCCGGCGGATGCCGCCGACGCGCTCGCGCTCGCGATCTGCCACGCCTGGCGCGGGGGAGCGGACGCCGCGCCCTCCGCCGGCGGTGCGATGACCCCGGCCCAGCTCGCGTGGCGGGCGGCCGAGAAGTCGGCGGCGAAACGTAGGGTGGCGTCGTGATCTCGTCGGTGCGCGGCCCGGTGCTCAGCGCCTCCGGTTCGGTGATCGTCGTCGACGTGGGCGGCCTCGGCTACGCCGTGCAGGTGACGCCGCAGCAGGCCCTCGCCGTGCGCGCGGGCCAGGAGGTGACGCTCCACACCGCGCTCATCGTGCGCGAAGACGACATGAGCCTGTTCGGCTTCGCCACCGCCGAGGAGCTGGAGATGTTCGACCTGCTCCGCGGCGTCTCGGGCGTCGGCCCGAAGTCGGCGCTCGGCGTGCTCGCGACCCTGAGCCCCGACCAGATCGCCGCGGCCGTCGCCGCCGAAGACGATGCGCCGTTCCGCAAGGTCTCGGGCATCGGCCCGAAGACCGCGAAGCTCATCACCGTCTCGCTCGCCGGCAAGATCCTCGCGCCGGCCCCCGGCACTCCGGCCGTCGCCGCGCCCGCGGCCTCGACGACGCAGAACGTCGTCGCCGCGCTCGTCGGCCTCGGCTGGAACGAGCGCGTCGCGGCGCAGGCCGTCGACGAGGTGCTCGAGCAGAGCGAGGATGCGGCATCCCTCGCCGTCCCCGCGCTGCTGCGCCTCGCCCTCTCCCGCCTCGGACCCCAGCAGGTGCGCTCGTGAGCGACGAGACCGACGCCGACGCCATCGTCCGCCCGCAGCCCGAGTCGGAGGCGGAGCTCGCCTTCGAGGGCGCGCTGCGTCCGCGGTCGCTCGCCGAGTTCGTCGGCCAGTCGAAGGTGCGCGGCCAGCTGCAACTGCTGCTCGACGCGGCGGCGCTGCAGAACCGCACGCCCGACCACATCCTGCTCGCCGGCCCTCCCGGGCTCGGCAAGACCACGCTCGCGATGATCGTCGCCCACGAGTCGAACCGCCCGCTGCGGATGTCGAGCGGCCCCGCCATCCAGCACGCGGGAGACCTCGCGGCGCTGCTGTCGAGCCTCGTGCCCGGCGAAGTGCTCTTCATCGACGAGATCCACCGCATGGCGCGCAGCGCCGAGGAGATGCTCTACCTCGCGATGGAGGACTTCCGCATCGACATCATGGTCGGCAAGGGCGCCGGCGCCACGAGCATCCCGCTCGACCTCGCGCCGTTCACCCTCGTCGGCGCGACCACCCGCTCGGGGCTGCTGCCCAACCCGCTGCGCGACCGCTTCGGCTTCACCGCCAACCTCGAGTTCTACGACGACGACGAACTGGACCAGGTGCTCGCCCGCGCCGCCCGGATGCTCGACCTCGACATCCCCGCCGACGCGCGCCGCGAGATCGCCGGTCGCAGCCGCGGCACCCCGCGCATCGCCAACCGCCTGCTGCGCCGCGTGCGCGACTACGCGCTCGTGCACGGCGGGGGAGCGGGCGTCGAGGCGGTCGACCGCGCGCTCGAGCTCTACGACGTCGACCGCGTCGGCCTCGACCGGCTCGACCGGGCGGTGCTCGAGGCGATCGTCTCGCGCTTCGACGGCGGCCCCGTGGGTCTCGGCACGCTCGCGGTGAGCGTCGGCGAGGAGGCCGACACGATCGAGGCGGTCGTCGAGCCGTTCCTCGTCCGCGTCGGGATGCTCACCCGCACGCCGCGCGGCCGGGTCGCCACGCGACGGGCCTGGGACCACCTGGGCATCCGCCGTCCGGCCTCCTCCGGGCAGGGGACGCTGTTCGGCGATGACATATGATGCAGGGGGTCCGACCCGCCCCTGATCGTCAGGATGCAACGCGGCCCCCTCGACATCCCGGAAGGCCCCCATCGTGGAATTCGCCCTGATCGCCGTCGCCGGCGTGCTCATCGTCTTCATGTTCCTCAGCTCGCGTCGTCGCCGCCGCGAGGTCGAGGAGATGCGTGCCAAGATCCTCCCCGGCGCCGAGATCATGACCGGCCAGGGCCTCTACGGCACGCTCGTCTCGCTCGACGAGGAGAAGAACGAGGCGATCATCGAGACGACGCCCGGCGTGAAGCTCCGCATCCACAGCCAGGCCATCGCGAAGGTCGTCGAGGACGAGCCCGTCGCGGAGGAGGCCGAGGAGGCCGCCGCCGAGGGGCCGAAGCTCAACGAGAGCAGCGTCGAGCCGATCGCCGAGCCGGAGTTCGGTGAGCGCACCGAGAAGAAGCCCGCCCCGCGTTCGCGCAAGAAGGCTTCCGAGTAGTCGTTACGCTGGATGCCGCCCGGGGCACCCCGGGCGCGATGAGACGCGCGTCGATGCGCGTCCCGAGATAGAGAGTTGAGGCGCGTGGCCACGAAGTCGTCGACGCCCGTCCGGAAGGCGGGCCGTTCGCTCGCCTGGCTCGGCGCGATCATCGCGCTGCTCGCCGGCCTCGTCGGCGCCGGGGTGATGTGGTGGGGCTGGAGCCTCGCCCCGAAGCTCGCGCTCGACCTCGAGGGCGGCACGCAGATCATCCTCGCTCCGCTCGTCGCCGAGGGGCAGCAGGTCTCCAACGAGCAGCTCGAGCAGGCCGTCGCGATCATCCGCCAGCGCGTGGATGCCACCGGCGTCGCGGAGGCCGAGATCACCACGCTCGGCTCGAACGTCGTCGTCTCGCTCCCGGGCGACCCCGACCAGGCCACGCTCGACCGCATCCAGGCGTCGGCGAAGCTCGAGTTCCGCGTCGTGCTCACCGGCACCGACGCGTCCGACATCGTCGCCGACGACGGCGAAGAGGGCGACGGCGACACCGAGGGCGAGGGCGCCGAGGAGGAGCCCGCCGCCGAGGAGACCCCGGACCCGAGCGGCACGCCGACCGCCGACCCGACCCCGTCCGGCACCCCGACCGACGGCAGCGACACCGCGTGGCTCACCGACGAGCTCGTCGAGGAGTTCTACGCCTTCGACTGCGCGACGCTCGCGACGGCGCAGACCAACGTGGCGCCGCTCGACGAGCCGCTCATCACGTGTGACGACGCGCTCACCACCAAGTTCATCCTCGGCCCGGTCGAGTACCTCACCGACTCGTCCGGCGAGCCGGTGCTCGACAGCCGCGGCGACCGTCAGTACCTCGAGGGTGTGCGCATCACCGACGCCTACGCGGGCGTGAAGCAGACCTCGCAGGGGATCTCGACCGGCGAGTGGGCCGTCTACATCACCTTCGACGAGGCCGGCACCCAGGTCTTCGGCGACGTCACCCAGCGCCTCGTCGGCTACACCGGCGTGCGCAACATGTTCGCGATCGTGCTCGACGGAAAGGTCATCTCGGCCCCGACGACGAACTCCGCGATCACCAACGGCAAGCCCGAGATCTCCGGCGGCTTCACCCAGGCGAGCGCGAAGACCCTCGCCGACCAGCTGAAGTTCGGCGCGCTGCCGATCAGCTTCACGGTGCAGAGCAACGAGAAGATCGACGCGACGCTCGGTGCAAGCCAGCTCGAGGCGGGCATCCTCGCCGGCCTCATCGGCCTCATCCTCGTCGTCGTCTACTCGGTGTTCCAGTACCGGGCGCTCGCGTCCGTGACGATCGCCTCTCTCGTCGCGGCGGGGTTGATCACCTATCTGGTGCTCGTCATCCTCGGCTCGCACTACAACTACCGGCTCTCGCTCGCCGGCGTCGCGGGCCTCATCATCGCCATCGGCATGACGGTCGACTCGTTCATCGTCTACTTCGAACGCGTCCGCGACGAGCTGCGTGACGGCCGCTCCCTCGTGGGATCCGTCGAGGCGGGCTGGAAGCGCGCCCTGCGCACGATCTACGCCGCGAAGGGCGTCAACCTGCTGTCGGCGATCGTGCTGTACATCTTCGCCGTCGGCAACGTGCGCGGCTTCGCGTTCACCCTCGGCGTCACGGTGCTCATCGACGTGCTCGTCGTGGTGCTCTTCACGCACCCGATGCTCCAGCTGCTCGCCCAGACGCGGTTCTTCTCGTCCGGGCATCCGCTCTCCGGCCTCGACCCCGAGGCGCTCGGCGCCGTGTACCGGGGCCGAGCGGAGTTCCGCGTCTCGAAGGAGGCGCGCCGCGCGGGCGCGAGCCGTGAGGCCGCCCGCCGACAGACCATCGCCGAGCGCAAGGCGGCCGAGGCCGCGAGCGAATCCAAGGGGAAGAACTGATGGCGAAGGGCAGCATCCTCACCCGCTTCGGGAACAACCTCTACACCGGTGAGACGTCCGTCCCGTTCGTGCGCCTCCGCAAGGTGTGGTTCACGATCGCGATCATCCTCATGGCGCTCTCGGTCGCGGTGCCGTTCATCCGCGGCGGCGGCGACTTCGGGGCCGGCTTCAACTTCGGCATCGAGTTCCGCGGCGGCTCGCAGTTCCAGCTGAGCAACATCACCGAGACCGACACCGCCCTCGCCGAAGAGGCCGTGCGGGATGTCGTGCCCGGCGCCGAGGTGCGCGTCACGACCGTCGGCGACGGCGGGATGCGCGTGCAGACCGAGCAGCTCTCCGACCAGGACACCCGCGAGGTCGCCGCCAACCTCGAGGCGGCGTACGGCACCGACGACATCAGCACGTCGTTCATCGGCCCGAGCTGGGGCGCCGACATCACCCGCCAGGCGCTGCTCGGCCTCGCGGTGTTCATCGGCCTCGCGCTCATCATCATGGCGATCTACTTCCGCACCTGGAAGATGTCGCTCGCCGCGATCCTCGGTGTCGCGCACGTGGTCGTCGTGACCGTCGGCGTCTACGCCGCGACCGGCTTCGAGATCACGCCCGCCGCGATCATCGGCTTCCTCACCATCCTGGGCTTCTCGCTCTACGACACCGTCGTCGTGTTCGACAAGGTGCGCGAGAACACCACGGAGATGGCCGACGACTCGCCGCGCACGTTCTCGGAGACGGTGAACCTCGCCGCCAACCAGACGCTCGTCCGCTCGATCAACACCGCCGTCGTGGCGTCGCTGCCGGTGGCCGCGATCCTCATCATCGGTGTGGGTCTCCTCGGCGCCGACACGCTCCGCGACATCTCGCTCGCACTGCTCGTCGGCACCGTGATCGGCGCCTACTCGACGCCGTTCATCGCGACGCCGCTCTACGCGCTGTTCCGCGAGAAGGAGCCGAAGATCGCCCAGCGCGACAAGCGGGTCCTCGCCCTGCGCGACAAGGCCGGGGTCTCGGCCTGAGCCGTCCGGCGGACGAATCGGCGCATAACTAGAATCACTTCATGACGGAGACGCAGGCGCCGAGCTCGGCGAGTCTGCGCACCCTCCTGCCGCGCATCTTCTCGCGGGCGCAGCCGACGGGAGCCGTCGACCGCCTGCTCAAGACGGTGCGCACGCACCACCCGAAGGCGGACGTCGCCCTCATCGAGCGCGCCTACACGGCCGCCGAGCGGGCGCACTCCGGCCAGAAGCGCAAGAGCGGCGAGCCGTACATCACCCACCCCGTCGCGGTCGCGCAGATCCTCGCTGATCTCGGCATCGGGGCGAAGACGATCGCCGCGGCGCTGCTGCACGACACCGTCGAGGACACCGACTACGCGCTCGACCAGTTGCGCGCCGACTTCGGCGACGAGATCGCGATGCTCGTCGACGGCGTCACCAAGCTCGACAAGCTCAAGTACGGCGACTCGGCCCAGGCGGAGACGGTCCGCAAGATGGTCGTCGCGATGAGCAAGGACATCCGCGTCCTCGTCATCAAGCTCGCCGACCGCCTGCACAACGCGCGCACGTGGGGCTTCGTGCCGGAGGAGTCCGCCCGCCGGAAGGCCCAGGAGACCCTCGAGATCTACGCGCCCCTCGCGCACCGCCTCGGCATCCAGACCATCAAGTGGGAGCTGGAGGACCTCTCCTTCGCGGTGCTCCACCCGAAGCTCTACGTCGAGATCGAGAGCCTCGTGCGCGATCGCACCCCGCAGCGCGAGCAGTTCGTGCAGCAGATCATCGACGCCGTCAACGAGGATCTCAAGGCCGGCCGCATCAAGGGCCAGGTCGTCGGGCGGCCGAAGCAGTACTACTCGATCTATCAGAAGATGGTGCTGCGCGGCCGCGAGTTCGCGGAGATCTACGACCTCGTCGGCATCCGCGTGCTCGTCAACAACATCCGCGACTGCTACGCCGTGCTCGGCGCGATCCACGCGCGCTGGAACCCCATCCCGGGCCGGTTCAAGGACTACATCGCGACGCCGAAGTTCAACCTCTACCAGTCGCTGCACACGACCGTGATCGGTCCCAAGGGCCGCCCGATCGAGATCCAGATCCGCACCCACGAGATGCATCAGCGCGCCGAGTTCGGTGTCGCCGCGCACTGGAAGTACAAGGAGCGGATCGCGTCCGGCAAGGGCGAAGAGGCGAGCCGCACGACCGACACCGAGATGGCGTGGCTCGCCCACATCAGCGACTGGCAGGCCGAGACCGAGGACGCCAACGAGTTCCTCGACAACCTGCGCTTCGAGATCGGGGCGAAGGAGGTCTACGTCTTCACGCCGCAGGGAAAGGTCATCGGCCTGCCCTCGGGCGCGACGCCGGTCGACTTCGCCTACGCCGTGCACACCGAGATCGGCCACCGCACGATGGGGGCGAAGGTCAACGGCCGCCTCGTGCCGCTGGAGAGCACGCTCAACAGCGGCGACGTCGTCGAGGTGTTCACGTCGAAGAACCCCGACGCCGGCCCGAGCCAGGACTGGCTCAACTTCGTCAAGAGCCCCCGCGCGCGCAATAAGATCCGCGGCTGGTTCACGAAGGAGCGTCGCGAGGAGGCGATCGAGCAGGGCAAGGACGCCATCGCGCGGGCGATGCGCAAGCAGAACATGCCGCTGCAGAAGCTCATGAGCTCCGACGTGCTCGCCGAGGTCGCCGCGGGGATGCGCTACGAGAGCGTCGAGGCGCTCTACGCGGCCGTCGGCGAGGGCCACGTCTCCACGCAGTCCGTGCTCGAGAAGGTCGTCGCGTCACTCACCTCCGAGGCGGAGGCGGACGAGGCCGAGGTCCCGTTCACCCCGCGGGGGCGTGCGCGTCAGCTGCGCCCGAGCGATTCCGGCGTGCTCGTCCGCGGCGCGCCCGACATCCTCGTGAAGCTCGCGAAGTGCTGCACCCCGGTACCGGGGGATGCGATCGTCGGGTTCGTCACGCGCGGCTCCGGCGTCTCGGTGCACCGCGACGACTGCACGAACATCCTCGCGCTCACCGACCAGAAGGATCGGATGATCGACGTCGAGTGGGCGCCGTCGTCGTCGAGCGTGTTCCTCGTGCAGATCCAGGTCGAGGCGCTCGACCGCGCCGGGCTGCTCTCCGACATCACGCGCGTGCTCTCCGAGCACCATGTCAACATCCTCTCGGCGTCGGTCTCGACCTCGAGCGACCGCTTGGCGCTGTCGCGCTACGTGTTCGAGATGGGCGACACGACCCACCTCGACCGCCTGCTCAACGCGGTGCGGCGCATCGACGCCGTCTACGACGTGTACCGGGTGTCTACGGCGTAAGTCGCTCGAGCACGCGCTGCGCGCGCCGCTTGCCCGGGATGCCGGCCCGGCCCTCGAGGTCGGCGAGGCACTGCGCCGGAGTGAGTCCCGCGATCGCGAGCAGTCGCGTCAGCACGCCCGGGTCGGGCGCGTCGTCGCCGCGCGCGAGGTCGAGGATCGTGCGCAACGGGCTCGTCGCCGTCGCGCCGCCGAGGTCGACGAGGTCGCGCGGCTCGAACACGATCTCGCGCACGACGATCCGCTGGTCGGGGGAGAGCCGGGCCCGGGCATCCGGGGTCACGGCGAACCGCAGCCGCGCCGGGCGCGGGGCCGCGCCCCACACCCACGCGGCGGTGCCGAGCTCGGCGATGAGCCGCGTCGAGCGGGTCGCCCGGGCCGCTCGCGCGCGGTGCGCGGGACCCTCGAGCTCACCGATCTGGCAGTACGCGTCGGAGAGCCCGTAGAGCTCGCCGTCGAGTCGCGCGGCCTGCAGTTCGGGTGCGGGGAGGTCGGCCTCGGAGAGCACGGCGGCGAGAGTCGTCATCCTCCGAGGATGACGGTGTTCGCGGCGCGACGGTGCCGTCGGGTGCGATCCGGTGGAAGGACCGCCCTGTGGACAGAGCGCTCGAGGGCGAGGTCAGCCGAGCGCGTCGAGCCAGACGCGGCGGGCGGCGAGGGCCTCCTCGGCGTCCTTGATCTTGCGCGCGTCGCCCGCGGCCTTCGCCGCCTCGAGCTCGCGCTCGAGCTTGGCGATCGCGTCGGTGAGCTGCGCCGCGAGACCGGTGGAGCGCGCCGCCTTCTCCGGGTCGGTGCGGTTCCAGTGGTCGTCGTCGAGCTTCTTCACCGCGGCCTCGACCTTGCGCAGGCGGTCCTCCACCTGGCGCAGCGAGTCGCGGGGCACCTTGCCGATGGCATCCCAGCGGCGCTGGATGCCGAGCAGCGTCTTCTTGGCGACGTCGCGGTCGGTCTCGGTGAGCAGCTTCTCGGCCTCCTCGAGGAGCGCGAGCTTCTGCTCGAGGTTGCCGGCGAACTCCTCGTTCTCACGCGCGTCGATCTCGGCCTTGGCGGCGTAGAGGGCGTCGCCCGCGGCCTTGAAGCGCGCCCACAGCGCGTCGTCGACCTTCTTGCCCGCGCGGCCGGCGAGCTTCCACTCGTCGAGCAGTCGGCGGTAGTCGGGGATGCCGGCGGCGCCCTTCGGGGCGAGGGCCTCAGCGCGCTCCGCGAGCTGCTGCTTGCGGGCGCGGGCCTCCTTGTGGCTGGAGTCGAGTTCGGCGAAGAACGCCTTGCGGTGGGTCTCGAGCGTCGTGCGAGCCGCACGGAATCGCTTCCAGAGCTCGTCGGCGGCCGACTTCGGGATGCGCGGGCCGTCCTTCTGCGCCGCTTGCCAGCGGGCGAAGAGCGCGTCGAGGGTCGCGGAGACCTGCTTCCACTGCGCCTTCGCGGGATCCTGGGCGGCGAGCGCCTCGGCCTCGGCGACGAGCGCCTCGCGGTCGGCGAGCGCGGCCTCGACGGCGGCCTTCGCCTCCGCCGACTGCTTCTCGGTCAGTTCGCCGATGCTCTCGTTCAGCTTGCCGAGCCGCTCGGTGAGCGACGCGAGGTCGCCGACGGCGTTGGCGCCGGTCACGGCCTCGGTGAGCGACGCGATCGCCTTGGCGACGTCGGCGGCGGGGGCGCCGCCGCGGACGCGCTGCTCGAGCAGGCTCACCTGGGCCTGGAGGTCGGTGAACTTGCGCTCGAAGTAGGCCAGCGCCTCCTCGGGCGTCGCGTCGGGATAGGAGCCGACGGCACGCTCGCCGTCGCCTTCGCGGACGTACACCGTTCCGTCGTCGCCGACGCGACCCCACGGAGCCTGTTCGTTCGCCACTTCGCCGTTCCCTCGTCGATACCGAAACCCGGGGTCGTCCCGGACCTGGGACAGCCTATTGCACGGCCCGGATGAGCCGTACCCGCCCGTGTCACCGGGCGGAACGGCCTACTTCAGCGTGAACGCGCTGATCTGCACCGGGGTGAGCGGCTTGCCGCTGCCGTCGAAGCCCGCGGTCGCCGGGTCGACGCCGTCGGCGACGAGCGCCGCGAGGTCGTCCAGGCCCGACGTCACGGTGCCGACGATCGAGTAGCCGCCCGCGGTGTCGCGGCCCAGCGTCGTGTCGCTCAGCACGATGAAGAACTGGTGCCCGTGGCTGTAGGCGTTGTCGCCCTGGCGCGCCATCGCGATGGTGCCCGCGGGGTAGACGTCGTCGGCGGGGTCGTTCTCGACGGGGCCGTAGGAGAACAGCGGGTCCGGTCCGCCGCTGCCGTCGATCGAGCCGCACTGCAGGAAGCTGAGGTCGGCCGCGAGGCGGTGGCAGGTCTTGCCCGGGTAGTAGTTCGCGGCGAGGTCCTGCACGAAGCCCGCGACGGCCTGCGGCGCGACGGTGCCGTCGAGTTCGATGCCGACGACGGTGTCGTTGAAGGTGAACTCGCCCGTCCAGACGCGGTCCTCGGAGAGATCGGCGTCGGGAGCGCCGACGTTCTGCCCGGCGACCGGGGTCTCGCTCGGCGCGGGGGTGGGCGTGCCGGGGCCGCCGTTGAAGTAGAGGAACTGGGTCAGCCCGGCGAGCGCCGCCACGACGACGACACCGGCGACGGCGCCGATGTTGTCGCGGAGCCGGCGCTGCTTCTGCTGCGCGTTGAGCTGCTGTCGGGCCTCGTACACCTTGAGGCGGGCGACCGCCTCCCGGGATTCCCGCTGCTGCTTCTTGCCTGATGCCACGCTGCGACCCTTTCCTGTTGCCGTAGAGGACTCTAGCGTGGGCCCGGAGCCCGTCGGACGCCGACCGTACGATGGAGTCGTGAGGAGGCCGGGCGCATGAGCATCCAGCCCGGGCTGCGCCCCGGTGCGGCTCCGCTCGCCGTCCGGATGCGCCCCCGCTCGCTCGACGAGGTCGCCGGCCAGGCCCACCTGCTGCGGCCCGGGTCGCCGCTCGTCAACCTCGCCAACGACACGTCAGGGGAGTCCGGCGCGGTCTCGATCATCCTGTGGGGTCCGCCGGGCACCGGCAAGACGACGCTCGCCCAGGCGATCGCGCACTCCTCGGGCCGGCGCTTCACCGAGCTCTCGGCGGTGACCGCGGGCGTCAAGGATGTGCGCGACGTCATGGAGAAGGCGCGCGCCGACCGCGACCTCTACGGCGTATCGACGGTGCTCTTCCTCGACGAGATCCACCGCTTCACGAAGGCCCAGCAGGACGCGCTGCTGCCCGGGGTCGAGAACGGCTGGGTCATCCTCGTCGCGGCGACGACCGAGAACCCGTCGTTCTCCGTCATCGCGCCGCTGCTCTCCCGTTCGCTCCTGCTGACCCTCGAGCCGCTCGGCGACGACGACCTCGCGATGCTCGTCGACCGCGCGGTGACGGCGCCCCAGGGCCTCGCCGGCACGGTGACGCTCGCGGATGACGCGCGTGCCGCGATCGTGCGGCTCGCCTCCGGCGACGCCCGGCGCGCCCTCACGGCGCTCGAGGCCGCCGCGATGGCCGCGGTCGCCGAGCGGGAGGAGGGCGACGACGACATCCCGGAGATCGACGCCGCCCTCGTCGCCCGCACCGTCGACCGGGCGCTGCTGCGCTACGACCGGCAGGGCGACGAGCACTACGACGTCATCTCCGCGTTCATCAAGAGCGTGCGCGGGTCGGACGTGGATGCCGCGCTGCACTACCTCGCGCGGATGATCGAGGCGGGAGAGGACCCGCGCTTCATCGCGCGGCGGATCATGATCCTCGCGTCGGAGGACATCGGCATGGCCGACCCGCAGGCGCTGCCGATCGCGGTCGCCGCCGCGCAGGGCGTGCAGCTCATCGGGATGCCGGAGGGCCGCATCCTGCTCGCGGAGGCCGTCGTCTACCTCGCGACCGCGCCCAAGTCGAACGCCTCCTACAAGGCGCTGGATGCCGCGATCGCCGACGTGCGCGCGGGGCGCATCGGCCGCATCCCGATCCACCTGCGCGACGCCCACTACCCGGGCGCGAAGCGGCTCGGCCACGGGAAGGGCTACAAGTACGCGCACGACGCCGACTTCGCGGTCGCCGAGCAGCAGTACCTCCCCGACGAGCTCGTCGGCACCCGCTACTACGAGCCGAGCGGCTTCGGATTCGAGCGCGACCTCTCCGCGCGCGTGGAGAAGATCCGCGCGCTGCTCGCAGGCACCGAACCGAAGAAGGAACCGAAGAAGGACTGACGCGCGGGCCGCCGGTGCGGCATTGTGGACGCCATGACCCACGACGACAGCACGCCGGACGTCCCGTCGACCGAGGCTCCGGCCGTCATCCCGCCGCCGCCGGTGTACGACCCGGCCGCGGCGGCCGCCGCCGCCCAGGTCGCCGCGGCGCCGTCGGGCAAGGTGATCTGGCCCTGGCTCGTCGGCGCGGGCGTGCTCGTCGTCGGCGCCGTCGTCGCCGTGCTCGCCTTCGTCATCCCGGCCCTGCTCGGCACGGGCGCCCAGGGAGGCGGCACCGGTCCCGGCGAGGCGACGTCGCGCTACACCACCGCGTGGTGGGAGGGCGACTGCGTCAGCTACGAGGCGGTCACGACGGCCGCCTTCCGCGAGGGCTTCGAGGGCGGCCACGGCACGCCGTACAGCTGCGAGGCGTTCGAGACCGCGGCGGCCGAGTATTACGAGGGCGACACGGCACTCAGCTACGTCGTCGGCCGGGTCGAGATCGACGGCGAGACCGCCGTGGTCGAGGGCCGGGAGACCGGTCGCGACCCCGACGGGACGTCGACGAGCGCCGACTGGTCGTTCGAACTCGTGCTCGAAGACGGCAACTGGCTGATCGACTCGGAGACGCTGCTGGACGAGTGACGCGCTCCGGCAGAATGAGCCGACCTCACAAGGAGCACCCCGTGTCACAGCGCCCCCGCACCCTCCTCTCGCTCACCTCCGCCGCGGCCCTCGCGGTGCTGCTGGGCGCCTGTTCCGCACCCGCGCCGTCGGGCCCGGACCCCGTCGAGCCGCAGCCGACCGAGCCGACCTCGTCGTGCCCGTCGCCGCTGCCGACCGGCGGCTACGGCCCCGCGGTCCTTCTCGACTCGGCCGAGCTCCTCGGCGCGAGCGACCTGCCGGACGGCGTCTGCGCCTACGCGAGCGAGGCCGGCACGTCGATCTGGATCCTCGGCGAGTCCTACGACGAGAACTTCCCGGAGCGCATCGCCGCGTGGCTCGGGCCGCTCGGCTGGACGGCCGAGGAGCGCGGCACGTGGGGCGAGGGCGACCTGAAGAACTTCGCCTACCTCCCGCCCGCGGGGGTCGACATCGCGACGGCGTTCGCGCACGCCTTCACCGCCTACCCGGAGTCGGTGTCGTTCAACATGGGCATCGACCAGGAGTTCCTCAGCCACTACGGCGTCGAGCCCGGCGATCAGCTCTCGATCTTCGCCGCCTGGAGCTGAGCGCGGCGATCCGGCACCGGATGAGTCCGGCCGTTCGCCGGCCGGGCTCGCCCGTCCCAGCCCACGTGGTGTAACCTGTATCGGTTCGCCTCGATGGCGGACACCTCCCCTCGTGAATCGCCCGGCGGCGTCGACGTGCCTCCGATCCGGCGGAAGGGGCGGGTACGTCTGTGAGCCGCGAGAGTCGCGGCCATGTGAGCAGTAAGGCACCGTTTTGGTCACCAAGTCCCAGGACCGCCGCAAGGTCCGTCTCTCCCGTGCGCTCGGCATCCCGCTGACGCCGAAGGCCGCCCGCTACCTCGAGAAGCGCCCCTACGCGCCCGGCGAGCACGGCCGCACGAAGCGCAAGGCCGACAGCGACTACGCCGTCCGCCTCCGCGAGAAGCAGCGTCTGCGCGAGCAGTACGGCATCCGCGAGAAGCAGCTCCGCATCGTCTTCAACGAGGCGCGCCGCACCGAGGGCCTGACGGGTGAGAACCTCGTCGAGCTCCTCGAGATGCGTCTCGACGCCCTCGTCCTCCGTGCCGCGTTCGCGCGCACCACGGCGCAGGCCCGCCAGATGGTCGTGCACCGCCACATCCTCGTCGACGGCAAGATCGTCGACCGCCCGTCGTTCCGCGTGAAGCCGGGCCAGCTCATCCACGTCAAGGAGCGCTCGGAGGGCCTCGAGCCCTTCCAGGTCGCGGCGGCCGGCGGTCACGTCGACGTCCTCCCGAAGACCCCGGGCTACCTCGAGGTCGAGCTCGACAAGCTGCAGGCCCGCCTCGTGCGCCGCCCGAAGCGCGCCGAGGTCCCGGTCACGGCCGAGGTCCAGCTCGTCGTCGAGTACTACGCGGCTCGATAAGACGCGAATCACGCAGACGGCGGGGAAGTCACCGGCATAAGCTGGGACTTCCCCGTCGTCGTATCCAGGGAGGAATCACCATGCGAGGTCTGCTCCTGCTCGCCGTCGGTGCCGCCGCCGGCTTCGTCATCGCCCACCAGGTCTCGAAGACCCCCGAGGGGCAGAAGTTCTTCGCGGATGTCGACCGCAAGGCGAAGGAGTTCGGCGACGCGGTCGTCCAGGGCTACAAGAGCCGTGAGGCGGAACTGCGCGACGCGGTCTCCGAGGTCGAAGGCGTCGTCTCCGACCTGAGCGCCCGGGCCCGCTCCGCCGCCCAGTAAGCGCCGACCCCTCCCGGGCCGGCCCGCCGGTCCGGCGGTCCGCCGCGCCCGACCCTCGAACCCCGACCCACCCTTCGAAACGGACTTCACGTGCAGACCGCCGAGATCCAACGCCGCTGGCTCACCTTCTTCGGGGAGCGCGGTCACACCGTGGTGCCGTCGGCATCGCTCGTCAGCGACGACCCGAGCCTGCTCTTCACCGTCGCCGGCATGGTGCCGTTCATCCCGTACTTCACGGGCGTCGTGCCCGCGCCGTACCCGCGCGCCACGAGCGTGCAGAAGTGCATCCGCACCCTCGACATCGAGGAGGTCGGCAAGACCACGCGGCACGGCACGTTCTTCCAGATGAACGGCAACTTCTCGTTCGGCGACTACTTCAAGGAAGGCGCCATCGGGTACGCGTGGGAGCTGCTCACGACCCCGGAGTCGGACGGCGGCCTCGGCTTCGCGGAGAAGGACCTCTGGGTCACCGTGTACGAGGAGGACGACGAGGCGGCCGAGCTGTGGCGCAAGGTCGCCGGCGTGCCGGAGAGCCGCATCCAGCGACTCGGCCGGTCGGACAACTACTGGCACACCGGCCAGCCCGGCCCCGGCGGCCCCTGCTCGGAGATCTACTTCGACCGCGGCCCCGAGTACGGCCCCGACGGCGGCCCCATCGCCGACGACACGCGGTACCTCGAGATCTGGAACCTCGTGTTCATGCAGTACCTGCTCGCCGACGTGAAGTCGAAGACCGACTTCCGCATCGTGCAGGAGCTGCCGAAGAAGAACATCGACACCGGCATGGGCATGGAGCGCGTCGCCTTCATCAAGCAGGGCGTCGACAACATGTACGAGATCGACCAGGTGCGGCCGGTCCTGGATGCGGCGGTCGAGCTCGCGGGCAAGCGCTACGGCGCCGACCACGACGACGACGTGCGCTTCCGCGTCATCGCCGACCACGTGCGCTCGGGCCTCATGCTCATGACCGACGGCGTGACGCCCGGCAACGAGGGCCGCGGCTACATCCTGCGCCGCCTGCTGCGCCGCGTGATCCGCTCGATGCGCCTGCTCGGCGTGGACGCGCCGTCGTTCGCGGAGCTGTTCGACGCGTCGCGCCGTGCGATGCGGGACGCCTACCCGGAGGTCGAGGAGAACTGGGAGCGCACCTCGCGCCTCGCCCTCGGCGAGGAGGAGACGTTCCTCTCGACCCTCGCGTCGGGCACCACGATCCTCGACACCGCGGTCGCGGAGGCGAAGAAGTCGGGCGCGACGACCCTGCCCGGCGACACGACGTTCCTCCTGCACGACACGTTCGGCTTCCCGATCGACCTCACGCTCGAGATCGCCGAGGAGGCGGGGCTGAGCGTCGACCGCGACGCGTTCGACAAGCTCATGACCGAGCAGCGTCAGCGCGCGAAGGCCGACGCGAAGGCGAAGAAGGGCGCGATCGCCGACCTCGCGGTGTACTCGGACCTGCGCGCGCTCGGCGAGACGGTGTTCACCGGCTACGACGCGCTCGAGACGGAGTCGCGCGTGCTCGGCATCCTCGTCGACGGTCAGCCGGTGCAGAAGGCGACCGCCGGCCAGGTGGCGGAGGTCATCCTCGCCGAGTCGTCGCTGTACGCGGAGTCCGGCGGCCAGGCGCCCGACCAGGGCCGCATCGTCGGCGCCGGTTTCGACCTCGAGGTGCTCGACGTGCAGCGCCCCGTGAAGGGCCTCATCAGCCACACCGTGCAGGTCGCCTCGGGCGAGGTCGCGGTGGACGACGCGGCGACGACGAAGGTCGACCCGCTGTACCGGCACGCGGCGGCGCAGGCGCACTCGGCGACGCACCTCGTGCACGCGGCGCTGCGTCAGACCCTCGGCAGCGACGCGCACCAGTCGGGCTCGTTCAACAAGGCCGGCTACATGCGCCTCGACTTCTCGTGGAACCAGGCGCTCAGCCCGGAGACGCGCAGCGAGATCGAGGAGATCACCAACAACGCGGTGCGCGACAACCTCGAGGTGACGACGCGCATCCTCTCGCTCGACGAGGCGAAGGCCGCGGGCGCGATGGCGCTGTTCGGCGAGAAGTACGGCGACACCGTGCGCATGGTCGACATCGGCGGCCCGTGGTCGCGCGAGCTGTGCGCCGGCATCCACGTCCGCACCTCGGCGGAGGTCGGTCTCGTCAACCTGGTGAGCGAGTCGAGCGTCGGCTCGACCAACCGCCGCGTCGAGGCGCTCGTCGGACTCGACGCGTTCCGCGACCTCGCGGCGGAGCGCGCCATCGTCGCGCAGCTCACGAGCAGCCTGAAGACGCCGCGCGAGCAGCTTCCGGAGCGCATCACGTCGCTCGTCGAGCAGCTGAAGGCCGCGGAGAAGAAGATCGCCGCGTTCGAGGCGCAGAAGCTCGCCGGCCGGGTTCCCGCGCTCGTCGAGAACGCGACGCGCCTCGGGGCGCTGCGCGCCGTCGTCGAGGATCTCGGCGACCTCGGTTCGGGCGACGAGCTGCGCTCGCTCGCGACGAGCGTGCGCGAGCGACTCGGCTCCGAGGCCGCCGTGGTGGCCCTCGCGGCCCGCGTCGACGGCAAGCCCGTCGTCATCGTCGCGACCAACCCGGCGGCCCGGGATGCCGGCGTCAAGGCGGGCGTGCTCGCCAAGCAGGCGGCCGGCGTGCTCGGCGGCGGCGGAGGCGGCAAGGACGACCTCGCCCAGGGCGGCGGCAGCGACGCCACGGCGATCGGAGCGGCCCTCGAGGGGATCGTCGCCGCGCTGAAGGGCTGAGGATGCGACCCGGAGTCCGCCTCGGCGTCGACGTCGGCAAGGCCCGCGTCGGGATCGCCGTGTGCGACCGCGACGGCCTGCTCGCGACGCCCGTGGCCACCCTCCCGCGTGAGGACGCGGGCGAACGCTCGTTCCGCATCCTCGTCGAGGAGCACGGCGTGATGGAGATCATCGTCGGCCTGCCGCTGTCGCTGAGCGGCGGCGACACCGCGTCGACGCAGGACGCCCGCGACCTCGCGGCGTCGATCGCGGGGTGGATCGGCGTGCCCGTGCGGCTCGTCGACGAGCGGCTGTCGACGGTGTCGGCGCAGCGCGCGCTCCGCGATTCGGGGCGCCGCGCCAAGGGCTCGCGTCCCGTGATCGACCAAGTGGCCGCTGTTATCATCCTGCAGAACGCCCTCGACTCGGAGCGCTCGTCGGGCCGTCCGCCGGGCAGCCTGGTCGAGCCGGAGGAGAAGAGCTGACGTTGGCCGACGAACCCAGTTGGGACGACATCTTCCGTCCGGCCGGTAGCGAACCGGCCCCGCCCGCCCCGCAGCAGCAGGTGCCGCAGCAGCCCGCCGCCCTGCAGCAGCCGGCGGCGCCCGCGCAACCGGCGGCGCCGCAGTACGCCGCGCCTCAGCAGCCGGCCGCCCCGCAGTCGGCACCCCAGCAGCCGGCCCCCCAGCAGCCGGCTCCGCCGTCGTACTCCTGGCCGCCGCAGCCCGGCACGCCGCAGGGCGTCCCGCAGCAGCCGGTCCAGCCGGAGCCGCCGCAGTACCCGGCCGCTCCGCAGCAGCCGCAGCAGCCCGCGGGCGTCCCGCAGGAGCCCGCGCGACCCGCGGTCTCCGTGCCCGACACGACCGGCGCGTTCCCGACGGTGCGCTCGACCGACCCGTTCGCCGTGGCCGCCGCCGAGGCGACTGCCCAGGCGCAGGCCGCGGCCGCCGCCAACGGCACCCCGGAGAACACGCTCACCCGCCGCCAGCTCCGCGAGATGGAGGAACAGGGTTCGTCGCGCTCGGGCCGCAAGCCCGTCGACCCGCTCGACCCGGCTCCGCCGAAGAAGAAGCGCCGCGGGCTCATCGCCCTCGCGATCACGCTCGTCGCGCTGCTCGTCATCGTCGGCGGGGGAACGGCGTACGCGCTCACCGTCTACCGCGACAAGGTGTGCGAGATCGCGACCGACTTCTGCGACGCCTTCGGCCTCACGCCCGTCATCGACTACGAGGGCACCGGCAACGGCGAGGAGGCGGTCGTCATCGTCCGCTCGGGCGACTACGGCGACGACATCGCCCGCACCCTTCACGACTCGGGCGTCACGATGACGTTCCAGGCCGTGTACCAGTACCTCATCGCACACCCCGACATCACGTTCGAGCCGGGCAACTACCGCCTGCAGAAGCAGATGAGCGCGGAGTCGGCGGTCGCCGCCCTGCGCGACCCCGCGAACCGCATCGTCAACCAGGTCGTCATCCCCGAGGGGATGGCGGTCGACCAGGCGTTCGTCCAGCTCTCCGCGGGCACGGGCATCCCCGTCGAGGACTTCACCGCCGCCGCGGAGGACTACACCCAGTTCGGCGTGCCCGAGGAGTCGCCCGGCATCGAGGGCTGGCTGTTCCCGGCGACCTACACGTTCGACCCCGGCCTCACCGCCGAGGACGTCATCCAGCAGATGGTCGACGTGATGATCTCCCGCCTCGACGGCGCGGGGGTCGAACCGGAGGACCGCCTCGACATCCTGCGGATGGCCGCGCTCGTGCAGCGCGAGTCGGGCCCGAACGTCGAGGACATGCGCAAGATCGCCCGCGTGTTCTACAACCGGCTCGCGAAGGACATGCGCTTCGAGTCCGACGCGACGGTCGCCTACGGCACCGGCAACACCCACACGGTGTGGACGACCGCGGAGGAGCGCGCCGACCCGAGCAACCCCTACAACACCTACGTGCACAAGGGGATGCCGTACGGCCCGATCGGCCTGCCGGGGATGGATGCCATCAACGCGGCGATCGACCCGGCGAACGGTCCGTGGCTGTTCTTCGTGCCGGTGAACCTGAAGACCGGTGAGACCGTGTTCTCGGAGACGGCCGACCAGCACCAGGCGGCCGCGGAGCGGCTCTACGCGTGGTGCCGCGCGAACGCCGAGAACGCGTCGTACTGCGAGTGAGCACCGGAGACGGGGCGCGGCGGAGGCTCGCCGTGCTCGGGTCGCCGATCGAGCACTCGAAGTCGCCGGCCCTGCACCGCGCCGCCTACGGCGTCCTCGGGCTGCCGTGGGTGTACGACCGCGCCGAGGTCGCGTCGGGCGGGCTCCCGGCGTTCCTCGCGGGCCTCGACGACTCCTGGCGCGGGCTGAGCCTCACCATGCCGCTCAAGCGCGAGGTGCTGCCGCTGCTCGACGAGCGCTCCGACCTCGTCGGCCTCGCCGGGGTCGCGAACACCGTGCTGCTCGACGGCGGCCGGATGCTCGGCTTCAACACCGACGTGCAGGGCATCGTCGGCGCCCTCGCCGATCACGGCGTCACGACCGTCTCGACGGCGCACATCATCGGCACCGGCGCGACCGCGGCTTCCGCGCTCGTCGCCGTGGCCCGGCTCGGGGCGACGCGGGTGATCGTCTCCGGCCGCCGCGCCGGCGGGGACGCCGAACTGGAGCGACTCGGGGAGGCACTGGGCGTCGCGCCCGAGTGGCGCATCTACGGCGACGAGATGACCGTGCGCCCCGAGCTCGTCCTCAACACGCTCCCCGGCGACGTCGACCCCGACGACGTGCCGGAGGCCGACCTCGGCGACGTGCTGCTCGAAGTTCCCTACGACCCGTGGCCGACGCCGCGCGCCACGCGCTGGGCCCCGCGCGGGGCCCCGATCGCGAACGGACTCGAGATGCTCCTGCACCAGGCGGTCGCCCAGGTGCGGGTCTTCACGACCGGTCGCGAGGACGGCGCGATGGCCGACGAGGAGGCCGTCGTCGCCGCGATGCGCGAAGCGGTGGGTCTGCAGATGGGAGGATCGTAAGCATGCTGCGCTGGTTGACCGCGGGAGAGTCGCACGGACCCGAACTGGTGGCGATCCTGGAAGGACTGCCCGCCGGGGTGCCGGTGTCGAAGGCCGCCATCCAGGCCGACCTCCAGCGGCGCAAGCTCGGCTACGGGCGCGGCGCCCGCATGAAGTTCGAGGAGGACGTGCTCGAGATCTCCGGCGGCGTGCGCTTCGGGCTCTCGATGGGGTCGCCCGTCGCCCTCCGCATCGGCAACACCGAGTGGCCGCGCTGGGTGGATGTCATGAGCGCCGAGCCGGTCGACCTCGAGACCCTGCCGAAGGGCCGCGGCGCGCCCCTGACCCGCCCGCGCCCCGGCCACGCCGACCTCGTCGGCATGCAGAAGTACGACTTCGCGGAGTCGCGCAACGTGCTCGAGCGCGCGAGCGCCCGGGAGACGGCGGCCCGCGTCGCCCTCGGAGCCGTGGCGCGCGCGTTCCTCGGCGAGCTCGGCATCCGCACCGTCGCCCATACGCTCTCGATCGGTCCGGTGCGCGTCCCCGACGACGCGCCGCTGCCGACGGCCGACGACGTCGACGCACTCGACGCCGATCCGCTGCGCTGCTTCCACGCGGAGACCTCGGCGGCGATGGTGGCCGAGGTCGACAAGGCGCACGACACCGGCGACACCCTCGGCGGCGTCGTCGAGGTGCTCGTCACGGGCCTGCCGCCGGGGCTCGGCAGCTACGTGCACTGGGACCGCCGGCTCGACGCGCAGCTCGCCGCCGCGCTCATGAGCATCCAGGCGATCAAGGGCGTCGAGGTCGGCGACGGCTTCGAGACCACCCGCCGCCCGGGTTCGGCCGCGCACGACGAACTCGTGATCGGCGCCGACGGGATCACGCGCGTCTCGGACCGCGCCGGCGGCATCGAGGGCGGGATGAGCACGGGCACGCTGCTGCGCGTCCGGGCCGGCATGAAACCGATCGCCACCGTGCCGCACGCGCTGCGCACCGTCGACGTCGCGACCGGCGAGCCTGCTCCCGCGCACCACCAGCGCTCCGACGTCTGTGCGGTGCCCGCGGCGGGCGTCGTCGCCGAGGCGATGACCGCTCTCGTGCTCGCCAACGCGGTGCTGGAGAAGTTCGGCGGGGACTCGATCGAGGAGACCCGCCGCAACCTCGAGGCGTATCGCGCCGCCATCCCCGACGCGCTCCGCACCGCGACCGCCTCGGTGCCGGAGTGAGCGGAGCCGTGAGCGACGAGCAGCACCCGCCGGTGGTGTTCGTCGGCCCGATGGCCGCGGGCAAGACGAAGATCGGCAAGCGCGTCGCGCGACTGCTCGGCACCGGCTTCACCGACACCGACAAGGTGATCGTGCGCGAGCACGGCCCGATCGCCGACCTCTTCGCGACCCACGGCGAGCCGCACTTCCGCGCCCTCGAGCGCGAGGCGGTCGCCGCGGCGCTGCGCACCGATCACGTCGTCTCGCTCGGCGGCGGAGCGGTGCTCGACCCGGGGACGCGCGCCGACCTCGCGCCGCTGCGCGTCATCCTGCTCACGGTCACGCCCGAGGTCGTCGCGGGGCGCCTCGCCGCGCAGGCGGGCAAGCGCCCGCTCGTCGCGGGGGGCGTCGAGGACTGGGTGCGCATCCTCGAGGCGCGCCGTCCGCTGTACGAGGGGGTCGCGACCCGCACGGTCGACACCTCCTCGGGAGACTTCGACGACATCGCCCAGGAGGTGGCCGCATGGCTGACGACGTGACGACGATCCCCGTCGCGGGAGACCGGGGATACGACGTGCTCGTCGGCCGGGGAGTGCTCGGCCGCCTCGCCGGCATGCTCGGCACGAGCACGAAGAAGGTCCTCATCGTGCACCCCCCGGTGCTCGGCGCCCGCGCGGAGAAGCTGCGCGAGGAGCTGTCCGGCCTCTTCGAGGTCTACCTCGCCGAGGTGCCGGATGCCGAGAACGCCAAGCGCGTCGAGGTCGCGGCCTTCTGCTGGGGCATCATGGGCCAGACCGACTTCACCCGCACCGACGCCGTCGTCGGGTTCGGCGGGGGAGCGACGACCGACCTCGCGGGCTTCGTCGCCGCGACCTGGCTGCGCGGCATCGACGTCGTGCAGGTGCCGACGACCGTGCTCGGGATGGTGGATGCCGCCGTCGGCGGCAAGACCGGCATCAACACCGCGGAGGGCAAGAACCTCGTCGGGGCCTTCCACGCCCCGCGCGCGGTGCTGTGCGACCTCGAGCTGCTCGACTCGCTCCCGCGCAACGAGATCCTCGCCGGCTTCGCCGAGGTCGTGAAGTGCGGCTTCATCGCCGACCCGGTCATCCTCGACCTCGCGGAGGCGGATGTCGCCGCCGTGACCGACCCGACCGCTCCGGCGTTCCGCGAGGCCGTCGAGCGCGCGATCGCGGTCAAGGCCCGCGTCGTCGCCGAGGACTTCACCGAGCAGGGCCTGCGCGAGATCCTCAACTACGGCCACACGCTCGGGCACGCGATCGAGCACGCCGAGCGCTACCAGTGGCGGCACGGGGCGGCGGTCGGCATCGGCATGATGTTCGCCGCCGAGCTGTCGCGCCTCACCCGCAACCTCTCCGACGAGGAGGTCGAGCGGCACCGCCGCATCCTGACCTCGCTGTCGCTGCCGACGACCTATCCGCTCGCCCGCTGGCAGACGCTGCTCGCGACGATGCAGCGCGACAAGAAGGCGCGCGCCGGGATGCTGCGTTTCGTCGTGCTCGACGGCATCGGCCGACCGACGCGGCTCAACGGCCCCGACGAGTCGCTGCTCTTCGCCGCCTACCAGAACATCGCGGACTGATCGCCGCGGCCGCTGTTGGTGGAACCCGCGGGTTGGGACGGCGTCGCCAGCTGCGCGAAGATGGAGTCATGACGACTCCTGCGGCTCCCGCCACGGGCGACGAGAAGACCCTCGCCGTCCTCGCCCATCTCTCGCCGATCGTCGCGCTCGTGCTGACCGCGGGCTGGCTGTCGTGGATCGGCCCGCTCATCGTCTGGTTCGTGTTCCGCGATCGCGGTCAGCTCGTGCGCACCGCGGCGGCGACGTCGTTCAACTTCAACGTCACGATCTGGGTCGCGAACGTCATCGGCTGGATCTGCATCTTCACGATCATCCTGCTGCCGCTCGGCCTGCTGCTGATCTTCATCCCGGGCATCCTGCAGCTGATCTTCTCGATCCTCGGCGCCCTCCGCGCGAGCAAGGGCGAGCCCTACAAGTACCCCTTCCAGGTGCCGATCCTCCACTAGGAGTCCGACGGGTGACCTGGCGCCTCCGGCGTGGGTCCCTCCGATGGCTGAGCAGCCGCCGTGGGCGGCGTGTCGAAGCCTCCACGATTCGCGGCATTCGCGCTGAGCCGGGGGAGGGCGTCGAAGTCCTGCGCGATGAGCGCCTCCTTCTTGCGCCGCGACCAGCCGTGGATCTGCCGCTCTCGGCGCCACGCCTCATCGATGCGCTCGTATTCCTCGACGTGGACGAGTTCGACCGGACGCCGCGTCGCGGTGTAGCCGGCCACAAGCCCGAGCATGTGCTGGGTGAGCCGGTTCTCGAGTTCGCGAGTACTTCCGGTGTAGTTACGAGCCGTCGGAGCACTTGAGCAGATACACGTGGGGCATGACGGGAGGTCGCCGCTTCGGCACGCCCGCTGACGCGGGCTGCTCAGCGATCGGGGATGACGAGGCCACGTCGCCGCGGGGGATAACCTCGACGCATGTCGCGCGTACTGGTGCTCAACGGACCCAACCTCGGCCGCCTCGGCAGTCGGGAGCCCGACGTATACGGTGCGCAGGACCTGGCGGCGCTGCGCGTGCTGCTGAGCGAGCGGGCGGCCGACGGCACCGAGATCGACCTGCGTCAGACCGACGACGAGGCGGAGATGATCCGCTGGATGCACGAGGCCGTCGACACCGCGACGCCGGTGATCGTCAACCCCGGTGCCTTCACCCACTACAGCTACGCGCTGTCGGATGCGGCGCGGATGGTGACGAAGGCGGGCATCCCGCTCGTCGAGGTGCACATCTCCAACCCGCACGCGCGGGAGGCCTTCCGGCACACGAGCGTCATCTCCGCGGTGGCGACCGGTGTCATCGCCGGATTCGGTTTCGACTCCTACGTCCTGGCTTTGTCCGCCATCCAGCGCCCCGCGGGCTAAGCTCGTCCCTCGTGGCTACCACCAACGACATCAAGAACGGCAGCGTTCTCAACCTCGACGGCCAGCTCTGGAACGTCGTCGAGTTCCAGCACGTGAAGCCGGGCAAGGGCGGCGCCTTCGTGCGCACCAAGCTCAAGAACGTGACGAGCGGCAAGGTCGTGGACCGGACCTTCAACGCCGGCACCAAGATCGACTTCGCGACCGTCGACCGTCGCGACTTCCAGTACCTCTACAACGACGGCAGCGGCTTCGTGTTCATGGACACGACCGACTACGACCAGATCACGATCCCCGCGGGCATCGTGGGCGACGCGGCCAACTTCATGCTCGAGAACCAGAACGTGCAGGTCGCCCTGCACGACGGCGAGGCGCTCTACGTGGAGCTCCCCCCCTCGGTCGTGCTCGAGGTCACCTACACCGAGCCGGGCCTCCAGGGCGACCGCTCGAGCGCCGGCACCAAGCCCGCGACGCTCGAGACCGGCTACGAGATCCAGGTCCCGCTGTTCCTCGAGACCGGCACCCGGGTCAAGGTGGACACCCGTGACGGGTCCTACCTCGGGCGCGTGACCGACTGAGCGCCCGCAGCAAGTCCCGCAAGCGCGCCCTCGACATCCTCTTCGGCGCGGACGTGCGCGGTGTCCCCATCTCGACGATGCTCGAGGAGGAGGCGGCGCGCGCGGCCGCACAGCCGGAGCGCGAGTCGTCCTGGAAGTACGCGCGCGACATCGTCGAGGGCGTGGATGCCCGCCTCGACGACATCGACGAGACGATCGGTTCGCACGCGCAGGGCTGGAGCCTCGCGCGCATGCCCGCGCTCGACCGCGCCGTCGCGCGCCTGGCGGCGTGGGAGATCCTCTACAACGACGAGGTGCCGGATGCCGTCGCGATCGCCGAGGCGGTCGAGCTGGCGTCGAAGCTGAGCACCGAGGAGTCGGGCGGATTCCTCAACGGGCTGCTCGGCGCGATCTCGCGCGACCACGCCGTCTGACGCCCGATTCCGGCGTCCCCGCGCGCTCCGGCGGCGGGAACGGTCGTTCCGGGCGACGCTCCGTGACGCCGCGTTGCGTTTCATGACATCCCGTTTTGTGCCCGTCCGGCGGCATCCGTAACTTCGGCAGGGTGCCCGCTCCCACCGTTGCGACCGCCCCCGCCCTGCGCGTGAACCTGCGCGGCGTGGGTCGTACGTTCCCCGCCCCCGGCGGCGGCGTGAAGCCCGTGCTGCGCGATGTCGACCTCGACATCCGCCCCGGCGAGATCATCGCCCTGCTCGGCCCCTCGGGTTGCGGGAAGTCCACGCTGCTGCGCCTCATCGGCGGCCTCGACGCGGCGGATGCCGGCGAGCTGACGATGGACGGCGCGCCGGTCGCCGAGGTCGACCAGCGCGCGGCCGTCGCCTTCCAGGAGCCGCGACTGCTGCCGTGGCGCAGCGTCGAGCGCAACGTCGCCCTGGGCCTGCCGAAGGGCACGCCGGCGGAGGCGGGTCGCGAGCGCGTCGCGGAGCTGCTCGGGCTCGTCCAGCTCGAGCACGCCGCGCAGTTGCGTCCGCGTCAGATCTCCGGCGGCATGGCCCAGCGCGCCTCCCTCGCCCGCGCCCTCGCGCGGGGCCCGGGCGTCCTGCTGCTCGACGAGCCGTTCGGCGCCCTCGACGCGCTCACCCGCCTGACGATGCAGGACCTCCTGATCGACGTCCACGCGACTGAGCCGACGACGGTGATCCTCGTCACCCACGACGTCGACGAGGCGCTCGCCCTCGCCGACCGCATCGTGCTGCTCGGCCCCGACCCCGCCTCACCGGAGACCGGGTCGAGCATCCGCTCGATCCTCGACGTCGGGAAGCCCCGGCCCCGCGACCGCGCGGATGCCGCCCTCGCGCTGCTCCGCGCCGAGCTGCTCGAACTGCTCGGCGTCGACAGCCACCACACGCCGAACTATGTGACGGCGGCGCTCCGGCGCCAGCGCCGCAAGCTCGGCGACGTGCCCATCGCCCAGGCGGACGAGCCGACACGACCGCACGCCTTCTAGCCCCAGCACCGTTCCCTCCGACGTAACGCCCGCACCCACAGCAAAGGAACGCACATGAAGACACGTCCCCTCGTCGCCCTCGCGGCGATCGCGACCGCCACGACCCTCGCCCTCACCGGCTGCGTCGCGGGGGAGGGTTCCCCCGAGCCCGCCGACCCCGGCACGGGCGGCTGGAGCGCGAGCACGCTCACCGTCGACTTCGCCACCTACAACCCGCTGAGCCTGATCATCAAGCAGGAGGGCTGGCTCGAGGAGGCCACCGATGGGGAGGTCACCGTCAACTGGGTGCAGTCCGCCGGGTCCAACAAGGCGAACGAGGGTCTGCTCGCCGGGGCGCTCGATGTCGGCTCGACGGCCGGCTCCGCGGCACTCCTCGCGCGTGCCAACGGTTCGCCGATCAAGACCATCGACATCTACAGCCAGCCGAACTGGGCCGCCCTCGCGGTTCCCGCCGACTCGGACATCGCCTCCGTCACCGACCTCCGCGGCCACAGCGTCGCCGTCACCGTCGGCACCGACCCCTACTTCTTCCTGCTCCAGACGCTCGAGGAGTTCGGCGTCGGCGTCGAGGAGATCGAGATCGTCAACCTCCAGCACGCCGACGGCAAGGCCGCGCTCGAGAACGGCTCGGTCGACGCCTGGTCGGGCCTGGACCCGCTGCTCTCGACGAGCGTCGAGCTCGCGGGCACGAAGATCATCTACGACAACATCGACTTCAACACCTACGGCTTCCTCAACGCGACGGAGGCGTTCCTGGAGAAGTCGCCCGACCTCGCGCAGCTCGTGGTGAACGCCTACGAGAAGGCCCGCCAGTGGGCGATCGAGAACCCGGAGGAGACCGCCCAGATCCTCGCGGATGTCGCCGGCATCGAGCTGCCCATCGCCCAGGCGGTGCTCATCGACCGCACCAATCTCGAGCTGAGCGGCGTGCCCGGTCAGAAGCAGTACGACGTGCTGAAGATCGTCGGCCCGGTGCTTGTCGCCGTCGGCTCGGTGCAGTCGCAGGGCCTCGTCGACACGGCGCTCGAGTCGCTCCTCGACCCGAGCCTCGCAGAGAAGGCGGATCCCGATTTCCTCGACTGACCTCGTGACCACGCCGCCGGTGACCCCTTCGCGGGTCGCCGGCCGGCGTCGGTCGCGCACCTCCGTTCCGCTGTGGTGGCGCATCGCCGGCGGCGCCATCCTCCCCGTCGCGCTGCTCATCGTGTGGTGGGTCGTGACGGCGCTCGAGCTCGTCCCGGCGTACCGTCTCCCGTCGCCGCTCGCGGTGCTGAACTCGGCGGGCAACCTGCCGATCACGCACGACCTGACGCGCGACATCCTGATCTCGATCCAGCGCGTCTTCATCGGCTTCGGCATCGGCGCGGGTCTCGGCCTCGTCGTCGGCGCGATCGTCGGCCTCTGGAACACCGCGAACGTGCTGCTCGGGCCGCTGCTGAGCGCGCTGCGCGCGGTGCCGTCGCTCGCCTGGGCGCCGCTGCTGCTGCTCTACCTCGGCATCTTCGAGCCGCCGAAGATCACGCTCGTCGCGATCGGCGCGTTCTTCCCGATCTTCACGGCCGTCTCCGGGGCGCTCCGCCACGTCGACCCGCATCTCGTCGAGATGGCGCGCGCCTTCGGCCTCGGCCCGGTGAACGTGCTCGCGACCGTGCGCGTCCCCGCCGTGATCCCGACGATCATCTCGGGACTGCGGCTGTCGCTGTCCCAGGCGTGGCTGTTCCTCGTCGCCGCCGAGATCATCGGCGCGAGCCTCGGCCTCGGGTCGCTGCTCGTCGACGCCGGAACGAGCGCACGCGTGGACATCATGTTCCTCGCGATCATCCTGCTCGCGATCCTCGGCCGGATCACCGACGCGATCGTCGGCCTGGCCGAGTGGCTGCTGCTCAAGCGCTGGGGCTGAGCTCCGGGTCGGCCGGTGCCTCCTTCGCCGCGGGGGACGGCGCCGGCCGACCGCGTCCCGGGCGCCAGAGGGCGAGGACGATCGCGGAGAGGGCGACGCCGATCATCGTCGCGTGCGGCCAGTAGCCGCCGACGAGCGTCGCGCCGACCGCGAGCGGACCCAGCGCGATGAGCCCGATCCGGACGAACCCGGGGATCCCCCGGCCGCGCGGGGCGACGATCGCGACGACGACGGCCCACCCGGCGATCAGGAGCAGCAGCAGCCCCTCGCCTCCCCAGAGGAAGCGCAGAGGCGCCGTGTCGTCGTGATTGAGGTAGCTGAGGGCGGTGAGCGGCCCGAGCACGAGGAGCGCCCAGGAGAGCACCCGTCCCGACCCGCCGAGCGCGCGGAGGGCCGGCCGCGTCGCCCACCAGACGAGCAGCATGGCCGGCACGATCGCCACCCCGAAGGCGGCGTAGTGGTCGTGGATGCCCCATCCGACGAGGGCGGCCCGCACGGCGTCGTACGCGTCGTGGTTGTTCATGAGCCGGATCCATCGCGGCGACCCCGCGGGTCCCGACCAGACGATCATCTGGGGCGGGAGGACCAACAGCGACCAGAGGGCGGCGACGACGGCGGCGACGATGCGAGCGGGCACGGTTCCCGATCCTGCCATGGCGTACGATGGACAGCGAACAGACCACCTTTAAGTCCGTCCCGAGAGGCGGGGAAGGAGGTCAGGATGACTGCACGCGTCGTGCTGCAGCCGGCTGACATCGAGCGCGCGCTCACGCGCATCGCCCACGAGATCCTCGAGTCGAACCGCGGTTCCTCGGATCTTGTCCTCCTCGGCATTCCCACCCGCGGGGTGCTGCTCGCCGAGCGCCTCGGCGGCATCCTCGAACGGCTCGAGCCCGGAAGCGGCCGCGTCGGCGCGCTCGACGTGACGATGTACCGCGACGACCTGCGTAGCCAGCCGACGCGCAGCCCGCAGCCGACACGCATCCCGGACGGCGGGATCGACGGCAAGACCGTCGTGCTCGTCGACGACGTGCTCTACTCGGGCCGCACCATCCGCGCCGCCCTCGACGCGCTCTCGGCCCACGGGCGCCCGCGCGCCGTGCGCCTCGCCGTGCTCGTCGACCGCGGCCACCGCGAGCTGCCGATCCGCGCCGACTTCGTCGGCAAGAACCTCCCGACCTCGGCCGCCGAGCGCATCAACGTGCGCCTGCGCGAGACCGACGGCGACGACGGCGTCGCCATCGCGGGAGGCCACGAGTGAGGCACCTGCTCTCGACGCGCGACCTCTCCCGCGACGACGCCATCGGCATCCTCGACGTCGCCGAGGACATGGCGGATGTCGCCCGCCGCGCGGTGCCGAAGCTGCCGACCCTGCAGGGGCGCACGGTCGCCAACCTCTTCTTCGAGGACTCCACCCGCACGCGCCTGTCGTTCGAGGCCGCGGCGAAGCGCCTCTCCGCCGACGTCATCACGCTCTCGGCCAAGGGGTCGAGCGTGCAGAAGGGCGAGGGGCTCAAGGACACCGCCCAGACGATCGCCGCGATGGGCATCGACGCCGTCGTCATCCGGCACAGCGCCTCGGGCGCCGCGCGGGTGCTCGCCGACGGCGGCTGGATCGACGCGGCCGTCGTCAACGCGGGCGACGGCACCCACGAGCACCCGACGCAGGGCCTCCTGGACGCCTACACGATGCGCAAGGCGCGGCACGGCGACGCCTCCCGTGGCAAGGACCTCGAGGGCCTCAGGGTCACGATCGTCGGCGACATCCTGCACTCCCGGGTCGCGCGCTCGAACCTGTGGCTGCTGACGACCCTCGGCGCCGAGGTCACGCTCGTCGCGCCCGCGACGCTCCTGCCCGTCGGCGTCGCTCAGTGGCCGGCGACGATCGTGCACGACCTCGACGACGCGATCGCGGCATCCCCGGATGTCGTCATGATGCTGCGCATCCAGGCGGAGCGCATGAACGCGGCCTACTTCCCGAACGAGCGCGAGTACGCGCGCGAGTGGGGCCTCGACGACGCCCGGTTCGCCCGGCTGCGCCCGGATACGATGGTCATGCACCCCGGACCGATGATCCGCGGGCTCGAGATCTCCGCGACGGCTGCCGACTCGGCCCGTTCCCTCGTCCTCGACCAGGTCACCAACGGGGTCTCGATTCGAATGGCGGTTCTGTACCTCGTGCTGACCGGCGGTGCTTCATGAAACTCCTGATCAGGGGAGCGACCCTTCCCGACGGCTCGCGCGCCGACGTCTTCGTCGCCGACGGCGTCATCCACGCGACGGGCGACACGTTGTCGGTCCCGGGCGCGACGGTGATCGACGCCGACGGCCTCCAGGCGCTGCCGGGACTCGTCGACCTGCACACGCACCTGCGCGAGCCGGGCTTCGAGCAGAGCGAGACGGTGCTCACCGGTTCGCGCGCCGCCGCGGCGGGCGGCTTCACCGCCGTGCACGCGATGGCGAACACGAGCCCGGTGCAGGACACCGCGGGCGTCGTCGAGCAGGTCGCGTCGCTCGGCGAGCAGCACGGCTATGTCACGGTGCGCCCGGTCGGCGCGGTGACCGTCGGGCTCGCGGGGGAGCGGCTCGCGGAGATCGGCGCCATGGCCCGCTCGCGCGCCGCCGTGCGCGTCTTCAGCGACGACGGCAAGTGCGTGCACGACGCCCTGCTCATGCGCCGCGCGCTCGAGTACGTGAAGACCTTCGACGGCGTCGTCGCGCAGCACGCGCAGGAGCCGCGGCTCACCGAGAACGCGCAGATGAACGAGGGCCCGCTCGCCTCGGAGCTGGGACTCGCGGGCTGGCCCGCCGTCGCCGAGGAGGCCATCATCGCGCGCGACGTGCTGCTCGCGGACGCGGTCGGCGCGCGCCTGCACATCTGCCACCTGTCGACCGCCGGCAGCGTCGAGGTGGTGCGCTGGGCGAAGGCCCGCGGCATCGCCGTGACCGCCGAGGTCACGCCCCACCACCTGCTGCTCACCGAGCAGGAGGCGATCGGCTACGACGCGCGCTACAAGGTCAACCCGCCGCTGCGCCGCGCCGAGGATGTCGAGGCGCTGCGCGCGGCCCTCGCCGACGGAACGATCGACATCGTCGCGACCGACCACGCCCCGCACCCTGTCGAGTCGAAGGAGGCGGCCTGGGCCGAGGCCTCGTTCGGCATGGTCGGGCTCGAGAGCGCACTGAGCATCGTGCAGGCGACCATGGTCGACACCGGCCTCATCGGCTGGGCGGACGTCGCCCGCATCCTCTCGTCGGCGCCCGCCGCGATCGGCCGCCTGGAGGGCTACGACGCCCCGTTCACCGTCGGCGCCCCGGCGAACCTCACCCTCGTCGACCCGAGCGCCCGCGTCACCTTCGGCACCGAGCACCTGCGCGGCCGCAGCGTCAACTCGCCTTACCTCGGCCGGGAGCTGCCCGGTCGCGTCGTGGCGACGCTGCACCGCGGCATCCCGACCGTCCTCGACGGTGAACTCCGCGAGCCGGAGGAGGTCGCCCGTGGGTAAGTACACCGTCGCGGCGATCGTGCTCATCGTGGTCGTCGCGCTGCTGTTCCTCGCGGTCGCGATCGGCTGGAGCGCCCGCCGGCGCCGCCAGTCCGGGCTGCCGGCCCTCGCCGTCCCGCCCGCGACGACGGGGGAGCCGTCGTACGACGAGGAGGCGCTCTACATCGTCACGACGCGCGCCGACGAGCCCACCGACCGCATCGCCGTCCACGGCCTCGGCGTCCGCGCCCACGCCGTCGTGACGGTCGTGCCCGAGGGCATCGTGCTCGGCCTCGCCGGCCGGCCCGACGCCTTCATCCCGCGCGACGCCCTCGTCGGCGTCGGCCACGCCACCTGGACCATCGACCGCGTCGTCGGCCGGGACCGTCTCGCCTTCGTGCGCTGGCGGCTCGGCGACCTCGAGGTCGACTCGTACTTCCGGCCGACCGACGCCGCCGCGCTCGTCGCGGCGATCGAGACGCTCGTGCCCGCCCCGAAGGGAGCCGAATGACCACCGCCGACCCCGCCGTGCTCGTCCTGGAGGACGGCTCGCGCTTCGAGGGGCGGGCCTACGGCGCCCGCGGCCGCACCCTCGGCGAAGCCGTCTTCGCGACCGGCATGACCGGATACCAGGAGACCCTCACCGACCCGTCGTACGCGGGGCAGATCGTCGTGATGACGGCCCCGCACATCGGCAACACCGGCGTCAACGACGAAGACCCGGAGTCGCGTCGCATCTGGGTCGCCGGATACGTCGTGCGCGACCCCTCGCGCGTCGTGAGCAACTTCCGCGCCACCCGGTCGCTCGACGACGACCTCGTCGCGAACGGCATCGTCGGCATCTCGGGCATCGACACCCGCGCCGTCACGCGGCACCTGCGGGACGCGGGCGCCATGCGCGCCGGCATCTTCTCGGGGCCGGATGCGGCGCTCGGCGCCGACGAGCAGCTCGCGATCGTGCGCACCGCGCCCGAGATGACGGGTCAGAACCTGTCCTCCCAGGTGTCGGTCACCGCCCCCGAGGTCACGCCCGCGGTCGGGGAGAAGATCGGCAACCTCGCGATCATCGACCTCGGCGTCAAGCAGTCGACGGTCGACAACATGGCCGCGCGCGGCTTCGAGGTGCACGTGCTGCCGCAGTCGTCGAGCCTCGAGGACATCCTCGCGATCGATCCCGTCGCCGTCTTCTACTCCAACGGCCCGGGCGACCCGGCCGCCTCGGACGCCCAGGTGGAGGTGCTGCGCGGCGTGCTCGACCAGGGCCTGCCGTTCTTCGGCATCTGCTTCGGCAACCAGCTGTTCGGCCGCGCGCTCGGTCTGGGCACCTACAAGCTGCCGTTCGGCCACCGCGGCATCAACCAGCCGGTGCTCGACAAGGAGACCGGGCGCGTCGAGGTCACGGCGCACAACCACGGCTTCGCCGTCGACGCCCCCCTCGAGGGCGCGATCGACAGCCCGCGCGGCTACGGCCGGGTGGAGGTCAGCCACATCGGACTCAACGACCGGGTCGTCGAAGGCCTGCGCGCCCTCGACATCCCGGCGTTCTCGGTGCAGTACCACCCGGAGGCGGCGGCCGGTCCGCACGACGCCAACTATCTGTTCGACCGGTTCCGCGACATGGTCCTCGACCACCGCGCGCGGGGAGGGAAGTAAGTGCCCAAGAGGGAAGACATCAACTCGGTGCTCGTCATCGGGTCCGGCCCGATCGTCATCGGTCAGGCGGCCGAGTTCGACTACTCGGGAACCCAGGCGTGCCGCGTGCTGCGCTCCGAGGGCATCCGCGTGATCCTCGTGAACCCGAACCCGGCGACGATCATGACCGACCCGGACTTCGCCGACGCGACGTACATCGAGCCGATCACCTCCGAGGCGCTCGAGGCGATCATCGCGCAGGAGAAGCCGGATGCGATCCTGCCGACCCTGGGCGGGCAGACGGCGCTCAACGCGGCGATCGCGCTCGACGAGGCCGGCATCCTCACCAAGTACGGCGTCGAGCTCATCGGCGCGAAGGTCGAGGCGATCAAGAAGGGCGAGGACCGCCAGCTCTTCAAGGACCTCGTCATCGAGTCCGGCGCCGACGTCGCGCGCTCGTACGTCGTGCACACGCTCGAGGAGGCGCTCACCGCCGCCGAGGACCTGGGCCTGCCGCTCGTCGTGCGCCCGTCGTTCACGATGGGCGGACTCGGCTCGGGCTTCGCCTACACGCGCGACGACCTCGTCCGGATGGTCACCGACGGCCTCCACCAGTCGCCGACCACCGAGGTGCTCCTCGAGGAGTCGATCCTCGGCTGGAAGGAGTACGAGCTCGAGCTCATGCGCGACACCTCGGACAACACCGTGGTGGTCTGCTCGATCGAGAACGTCGACCCGGTCGGCGTGCACACCGGCGACTCGATCACGGTCGCGCCGGCGCTCACGCTCACCGACCGCGAGTACCAGAAGCTGCGCGACATCGGCATCGACATCATCCGCCGCGTCGGTGTCGACACCGGCGGCTGCAACATCCAGTTCGCGGTGCACCCCGACACCGGGCGCGTGATCGTCATCGAGATGAACCCGCGCGTCTCCCGCTCGAGCGCGCTCGCCTCGAAGGCGACGGGCTTCCCGATCGCGAAGATCGCCGCGAAGCTCGCGATCGGCTACCGCCTCGACGAGATCCCGAACGACATCACGCGCGTCACGCCCGCGTCGTTCGAACCCACCCTCGACTACATCGTCGTGAAGGTGCCGCGCTTCGCGTTCGAGAAGTTCCCGTCGGCGGATGCCACCCTCACCACGACCATGAAGAGCGTCGGCGAGGCGATGGCGATCGGCCGCAACTACGCGACCGCGCTGCAGAAGGCGCTGCGCAGCCTCGAGAAGCGCGGGAGCAGCTTCCACTGGCACGACGAGCCGCGCTCGAAGGCCGAACTGCTCGAGATCGCGAAGACCCCGACCGACGGCCGCATCGTCACCGTGCAGCAGGCGCTGCGCAAGGGCGCGACGATCGAGGAGCTGTTCGAGGCGACCAAGATCGACCCCTGGTTCCTCGACCAGATCGTGCTCATCAACGAGGTCGCCGACCGGCTCTCGGGCGCGATGAAGCTCGACCGCGCGTTCTTCGAGGACGCGAAGGACCACGGCTTCTCGGACGCGCAGATCGCCGAGATCCGAGGACTCACCGAGGCCGAGGTGCGCAACCTCCGCTGGCAGCTCGGCGTGCGCCCGGTCTACAAGACGGTCGACAC